>LNFM01000362.1_pt1 | contig 119513 bp, 133 predicted proteins | sample 596031 | NCBI WGS metagenome assembly LNFM01 (sample SAMN04254537, study PRJNA301005) | activated carbon metagenome | isolation source: dual media filters at the Ann Arbor, Michigan drinking water treatment plant | place: USA: Ann Arbor | reverse complement strand
CAGGCGTGACGCCTGTCGCTTCCGATCTGGTCATCCAGAAAGAATGGCAAACCCTTCCCCGTCGACCAAGGTGGCCTCAGCCGGACGCGTACAAGGACTGAAAGCTGCCCGCACATCGACGACTGAATCGGCCAGAGTGAAGTTGGGGCTCAGCCCTCTGCGCCCCAATGAAAAGCCCCGGCGGATCGCTCCGCCGGGGCTTCTCGCTCTCAGATGATGCGCGCGATCAGTGCGCCAGCACGGCGAGCAGCAGCAGCGCCACGATGTTCGTGATCTTGATCATCGGGTTCACCGCCGGGCCGGCGGTGTCCTTGTAGGGGTCGCCGACGGTGTCGCCGGTCACGGCCGCCTTGTGCGCGTCCGAGCCCTTCATGTGCTTCACACCGTCCTTGTCGACGAAGCCGTCTTCGAACGACTTCTTGGCGTTATCCCAGGCGCCGCCGCCGGCGGTCATCGAGATCGCCACGAACAGGCCGGTGACGATCACGCCCAGCAGCATCGCGCCCAGCGCAGCATAAGGGTGACCGCTCATGGGACCCGTGATCCAGCGCACGACGAAGAACAGAACAACCGGTGACAACACCGGCAGCAGCGACGGGATAATCATTTCCTTGATCGCCGCCTTGGTCAGCATGTCGACGAGACGGCCGTACTCCGGCTTCACTCCCTCCTTGCCCTCGCGCAGGCCGGGGATCGACTTCAGCTGCCGACGCACCTCCTCGACCACTGAGCCGGCGGCACGGCCGACCGCCGTCATGCCCATAGCGCCGAACAGGTACGGCAGCAGGCCACCCAGCAGCAGGCCGACGACCACGTAGGGATTTGTCAGCGAGAAGTCGACCGAAGTCACCGCCAGTTTCTTCTGGGCGATGAAATACTCGAGGTCCGAGGTGTAGGCGGCGAACAGCACCAGCGCGCCCAGGCCGGCCGAACCGATGGCATAGCCCTTGGTGACCGCCTTGGTGGTGTTGCCCACGGCGTCGAGCATGTCGGTGTTCTTGCGCACCTCCTTGGGCAGGCCCGACATCTCGGCGATGCCGCCCGCGTTGTCGGTGACCGGACCGTAGGCATCGAGCGCCACGATCATGCCGGCCAGGGACAGCATGGCGGTGGTGGCGATGGCGATGCCGAACAGGCCAGCGAGGATGTAGCAGATGATGATGCCGCCGCAGATGATCAGCGCCGGCAGAGCCGTCGCCTCCATCGACACCGCGAGGCCCTGGATCACGTTGGTGCCGTGGCCGCTAACCGATGCCTGGGCGACGGACTTCACCGGCTTGTAGTCGGTGCCGGTGTAGTACTCGGTGACCCAGACGATCAGGCCGGTGACGGCGAGGCCGACCAGGGAGCACCAGAACAGGCTCATGCCGGTGAAGGTCTGCGTGCCGACCGTCAGCTTGGTGCCCATGCCACCCAGCATGTAGCTGGTGACCGGGTAGATCGCGATCGCCGACAGCACGGCGGTGACGATCACGCCCTTGTACATCGCCCACATGATGCGGTTGTCGGAGCCGAGCTTCACGAAGTACGTGGCGATGATCGAGGTGACGATGCCGACGCCGCCGATGGCCAGCGGATACATCATCATGGCCAGCATCTGCTCGCCCTTGAAGAAGATCGAGGCCAGCACCATCGTCGCGACCGTGGTCACGGCATAGGTCTCGAACAGGTCGGCGGCCATGCCGGCGCAGTCGCCGACATTGTCACCGACGTTGTCGGCGATGGTCGCGGGGTTGCGCGGATCGTCCTCGGGAAAGTCTTCCTCGACCTTGCCGACCAGGTCGGCGCCGACGTCCGCACCCTTGGTGAAGATGCCGCCACCGAGACGGGCGAAGATCGAGATCAGCGAGGCGCCGAAGCCCAGCGCCACCAGCGAGTCGATCAGCACGCGCTGGTTCACGCCGGCTTTCACCAGGACGTAGTAGTAGACGGCGACGCCGAGCAGCGCGAGGCCGGCCACCAGCATGCCGGTGATGGCGCCCGCCTTGAAGGCGAGGTCGAGACCGGCACCGAGGCTCTTCTGCGCCGCGACCGCCGTGCGCACGTTGGCGCGCACCGAGACGTTCATGCCGATGAAGCCGGCGGCGCCCGACAGCACGGCGCCGATCAGGAAGCCGATCGCCGGCCAGACGCCGAGCGCCACCGCGAGCACGACCAGCACGACGACGCCGACCGCGGCGATAGTGATGTACTGGCGGCGCAGATAGGCGCTGGCGCCCTCCTGGACCGCAAGCGAGATCTCCTGCATGCGCTTGGTGCCGGCGTCGGCGGCCATGACGGCCCGGCCGGTGACGAGGCCGTACAGCACGGCGAGCACGCCGCAGCCGATCACGGCCCAGATGATGTTCGACATGATCTTTCCCGTAGTTTTGAGGCGCTCTCAACGGCGCCCGATGGACGTTCACAGTGCCGACGAGGACCGCACTGGAGCCGCAGCCGCTCGGTGACCGCCGCTGTCCCCCCGGATCGAAGGCGCGCGATACATGCCAGACCAAGCCCAGGGACGCAATCGATTCGCTCACGATTTCAAGGCGATGAGGGCGCGCTCGCATGTCAGCATTTTACCTTCCCCCGGAGGGGGAAGGTGCCCGAAGGGCGGATGGGGGATGTCTAGGACGAACGCAGGAGTCCGTCTTCGACATCCCCCAGCCGTCGCTCCGCGACACCTTCCCCCTCCGGGGGAAGGTAAAATCCTAGACTATTGAAATATCACCGAATTCCGGCTGGCATCGCCGCCGGCTTCAGGCGCAACCAGAGGATCGCCACGAGCGCGATGCCGACCAGCGGCACGGCGAGGTAGTTGAGCGCGCTCCAGCCCCAGGCCTGCTGCAGGATGCCGGCCATCAGGCTCGACGCAGCCGTGGTGCCGAACACCAGAAAGTCGTTGAGCGCCTGCGCCTTGCCCTTCTCGGCCGGACGATAGGTCGTGGTCACCAGGGTCGTGGCACCGACGAACATGAAGGCCCAGCCGACGCCCAGCACGGTGGAGCCGATGTGGAAGTTCCAGATGTCGATTCCGGCCAGAGAGATGGCGATCGAGGCGGCCAGCAGGGCCGTGCCCGCGATCATCACGCGGGTCACGCCGAAGCGACCGATCAGATGGCCGGTGAAGAAGGCCGGCACGAACATGCCCAGGACGTGCCAGAAGATCGTCACCGGGGCGAGCTTGGCGTCGAGGCCGCAGGCGACGATGGCGAGCGGCGTCGCGGTCATCAGGAAGGACATCACCCCGAAGGCGACCATCGCCGCCGTCACGGCGACGACGTATGTCGGCTGCAGCGCGATTTCCGACAAGGGGCGCTGGGGGCCGCTGACCTGCTCGACCTTGACCGGCGGGAACTCGATCAGGCGCAGCACCAGGAAGGCCACCGCGTGCAGCACGATCAGCGCCATGTAGGTGGCGAGGAACTGGTGCGGCAGCAGGTCGGGCGTCAGGCGCGCGATGGCCGGGCCGATGATCGCCGCGGCGACGCCGCTCGAGGTGACGTAGGAGATCGCCTTGGCGCGGTCGGCCGGCGCCACCAGCTCGGTGGCGGCGAAACGGTAGAGCTGCATGTTGGCGACGGCATAGCCCAGTACCAGGCCGCCGGCGCACAGCAGCGGGAAATTGGCGATGTAGATCGACAGCGTGCACATCGCGCCGCCCACCATGCCGACCAGCGCGCCGAGGCCGAAGCCCATCGGCCGGCCAAAGCGCTGGCCCATCAACGCCGCCGGAAAGATCGACAGCATGACGCCCAGGTGCTGCATGGTGATCGGCAGAGTCGACCAGTAGAAGTCTTTGCCCGTGATGGTCGTGGCCGCCAGCGCCGTGGCCGCGATCACCAGCACGTTGCCGCTCTGCGCGAGCGCCTGGCAGATCACCAGCAACAGGACATTGCGCACGGCGCGCGAGGGGGCGTCGCCGGCGGAGAGGGCTTCAGTCATGATGCGCCGACATGCGGCACGGCTGGCCCGGGCACAAGCGCGATATTGTTTGGTCTTCCCTCCTCCCCGCGCAGGCGGGGCTGTCGCGTGTGGCCGGCCCGACTTGGCCTTACGGATGGGGGATGTCGAAGACGAACACCGATGTCGTTGAAACATCCCCCATCCGTCGCGCTACGCGCGCCACCTTCCCCCTCCGGGGGAAGGTAAATCCGGAGTCCAAATGCGATCGCCCCACACGCTCTCACGCGATCGACCGCTGCCGCATCGGGCCGATCCAGTGGGCGCGTGTCTGGTCCCATGACGGGACCGGTCGTTCCTCGTAGGGCTTTTCCCAATCTCCGACGGCGCTTCGATCGATGATCGCCGTGGGCAGGATGATCTCCCGCGGAACCGCCTCGCCGCGCAGATAGCGACCGACGGCCTCGAGAGACAACTCACCGAACGCCAGCGTGTTGAAGGACGCCGTCGCGAGCATTGCGCCGGCCTTGATGGCGGCGACCGCCTCGGGCGTGCCGTTGATGCTGGCGACCGGAAACGTCCGGCCGCTTTCCCGCAGCGCGTCGATGACGCCCATGGCCATCAGGTCGTTGGCGACGAGCATCCCGTCGATCCTGGCGTGTCGCCGCAACACATCCTGCGTCGCGGCATAGGCTGGTTCGCGCAGAAGATAGCCGCAGACGGACTCGACGATCCTGATACCGGGCCGCTCGCCGGCCGCGTCGACGAAGCCCTGGTGGCGCTGGGGACTGGCGATGGCGCCGGGCGTGCCGTCCATGATGACGATCTCGCCCGCGCCACCGAGATGATCGAACAGATGGCCGGCGATATCGCGGGCCATCGCGACACTGTCGGTCGCGACGTAATTGATCCAGGCGCTTGTCATCGGCTTGCTGACGATGTGGAACACGGGAACGCCGTGGGCGTCGGCCTCCTCGATCGCGTCGTTCAGCGCGCTTGCGTGTGCCGGCAGCAGGATGACGGCCGACGGACGCGCGGCCACCGTCCGCCTGACCAGTGCGCGCTGCTCGTCGATATCGTCGGCGACCGCGGGCGCCACGCCCCGCAGCGTCAGGCCGAAGCGGGCGGCCGCCCGCGCGGCGCCGACCAATGCGCCGCCATATGCCGGGTTGACCTGATTCTTCATGATGACGACGACGTCCGCCGACGTGCCCGCGGCTCCCCTGGATCGCTCGACCGGCCGCTCCACATCTCCCGTCCTGATGACATTCAGGATCGCGCGCGGTGATACGACCTCACAGCGGGCCGTCAGCTCCTCGATCCGGTGCGCGGGCATGTCGTAGTGCGGCCAGCGGCCGTCATGGAACCAGCCGCGCGACAGGCGAAGGTCCTGCGCCATGACGTGCAGGTTCTCGACGCTGTACGGCAGACAGACGATGTGGCGGGAACGATCGCAGAGGTAGCGTAGCCGGACCATATCCGCACCTATCGATGCCGATAGCTGGGTCTCTCGAGCGTCATCGGGTTGCAGCCCCGCATCGCCCTCACGCCCTCGCCCGCCTCAATGCGGCCGATCTCGGTGATCGGCACGCCGACGTCCTTGGAGAGCGCGACGAGCGCGTCTCGCACCGAGGCGGGCGCGGTGAACAGTAGCTCGTAGTCGTCGCCGCCGGTAATCGCCAGCTCCAGCAGCCTAGCGTCGCGCTCGATCGCGCGCCGCGCCGGCTCCGACAGCGGCACGCGCGCGACATCGACCACGGCGGCGACTGCTGAGCGCGCGCAGATATGGCCGAGATCGCCGATCAGCCCGTCGGAGACATCCATGCAGGCGTGGGCGAAGTCGCGCAGGCGCGGGCCCAGCGCCGCGCGCGGCTGTGGCAGCAGATAGCGCGCGGCCAGCGCGGCGACATCATCACCGTTGGCGCCCGCGAGCTCGCCCTTGCTGGCGCGCAGGCCCAGCGCCCCATCGCCGATCATGCCGCTGACGAACACCGCGTCGCCGACCCTCGCGCCGGCGCGGCCGAGCGAACGCCCCGTCGGCACCAGGCCCAGCGCCGTTACCGCGATGGTCAGGGGGCCCGGCGTCGAGACCGTGTCGCCACCGGTGAGATCGATGCCGAATGCGCGCTGGTCCAGCGCGAGGCCGTCGCAGAACGCAGTCAGCCAGGCGTCGTCGATGTCATCCGACAGCGCCAGCGCCAGTTGGTAGGTCCATGGCCGCGCAGCGGCGGCGGCGAGGTCGGAGACGTTGACGCGCAAAGCCTTGCGCGCGATCAGATCAGGAGGGTGGTGGGCGAGGAAATGGACACCGCAGACCAGCGCGTCGGTCGTCACCACGATCTCATGACCCGCCGGCGGCGTCAGATGCGCGGTGTCGTCACCCAGCCCTTCAGCGCCGGCGACCGCGGACGCCAGCGGTCGCAGCAGGCGCGCGATGAACTCGAACTCGCCGAGCCGACCGCCGGCCACGGGTGTCAGCCGCCGTCCGGCGCCGCCGCCTTGCCGACGGGCGCCTCGAACTCGCTGGGCCGCAGCCGGCGCGCGATGCGGTCGAGCGTGACATTGACGAAGGCCGGCTCGCCGCCCGAGAAGAACTGCTGCGCGACATCGACGTATTGCGTGATGACGACGCGCGCCGGCACGTCATTGCGGCGGTCGAGTTCGTAGATGCCGGCGAGCAGGACAGCGCGCAGCAACTTGTCTATGCGCTCGATCGTCCAGGTATCGCGCAGATTCTCGGCGATGGTCTTGTCGTAGTCCTCGCCGCGCTTGGACGCGCCGGAAACGATCTCCTGGAAGAAGCTTCGGTCGGCGTCCTGTGGCATGCCACCTTCGCCGTCGTCCTCGCGGCTGCGGAAGCGCAGGAACTGCGTGACGACCTCGCGCGGCTCGTCGTTGCCCTGCAGCCACTGGAACAGCGCCTGCACGGCGGCGACGCGCGCCAGGCCGCGCCGGCGCGCCATGTCATCCGACAGCTTGTGCGTGGCCATCAGGCCTCGCCGTATTTGTGGCGTAGTCCGATCATCGAGATGCAGGCATAGGCCACATCGCCGCCTTTGTCCTGCTCATTGCGTCGCGCCCGCGCCCAGGCCTGCGCCTCGTTCTCCACGGTTAGCACGCCATAGCCGATCGCCAGCCGGCGCCGCACGGTGAGGTCCATCAGGCCGCGCGCGCTCTCGCCGCAGACATAGTCGTAGTGAGTGGTCTCGCCGCGGATCACGCAGCCCAGCGCGACGAAGCCGTCGTAATGACGACCGCCGGCCCCCGGACGATCGGCGGCGATGGCGATGGCGCCGGGCAGTTCGAAGGCGCCGGGAACCGCGATGCGTTCCCAGGTGCCGCCATGATCGCGGATCACGGCGATCGCGCCCTCGGCCATCTCGTCGGCGAGATCGGCGTAGAAGCGCGCTTCGACGATCAGCACGTGCGGCGGGCGCGGCAACGCGATGCGCGGGCGGACGACGCCGTCGCGGGTGGCCATGGTCAGGTGCCCCCACCCTTGGTCGGGATCGGGCGCTGGCCGACGATCTCCAGGCCGAAGCCTTCGAGGCCGACGATGTTGCGCTTGGTGTTGGTCAGCAAGATCATCTGGTTGACGCCGAGATCGAGCAGGATCTGCGCGCCAACGCCGTAGTCGCGCAACTCGCCGGTGGGCGGCTCGACCTTCTCGCCGGCGCGGCGGCGGTTGATGGCGAGTTGCACCGCGATCGGCTCGCGGATCAGCACCAGCACGCCCCTGCCCTCCTCGGCGATGATGCGCATCGCCGCCTCGATCTCGCCGCCCCGGCCGATGGACTTCTCGCCGAGGATGTCGCTGAACAGGTTCATCGCGTGTACACGCGCCAGCACCGGGCCGCCGGTCGCGACGTCGCCCTTCACCAGGGCCACGTGCTGCGCCATGGTCGCCTTGTTGACGTAGACGATGACGCGGAACTCGCCGCCGGCATGGCTGTCGAGCGTCGTCTCGGTGACGCGCTTGACGATCGAATCGTACTTGCGGCGATAGGCGATCAGGTCGGAGATCGTGCCGATCTTCAGGCCGTGCATCTGGGCGAAGCGGATCAGATCGTCGCGGCGCGCCATGGTGCCGTCGTCGTTCATGATCTCGCAGATCACCCCGGCCGGCGCCAGACCGGCCAGGCGCGCCAGGTCGACGGCCGCCTCGGTATGGCCGGTGCGCTCCAGCACGCCGCCCTCGCGGGCCATCAGCGGGAAGACATGGCCCGGCGTGACGATGTCGCGCGGCCCGCAGCTCGGATCGATGGCGACGGCGACAGTGCGCGCGCGGTCGGCGGCCGAGATGCCCGTGGTGACGCCGTCGCGCGCCTCGATCGAGACGGTGAAGGCGGTCTGGTGGCGCGTGCCGTTGTTCTGCGCCATCAGCGGCAGGCCGAGTTCCTCGACGCGCTTGCCGGTGAGCGCCAGGCAGATCAAGCCGCGGCCGTAGCGCGCCATGAAGTTGATCGCCTCGGGAGTCGCCATCTGCGCCGGGATGACGAGGTCACCCTCGTTCTCGCGATCCTCGTCGTCGACGAGGACGAACATGCGCCCGCGCCGGGCCTCCTCGATGATCTCGTCGGCCGGCGCCTTCATCTCCGAGAAGGTGACGCGCCACGGCTCCTTGCCGACCATCGTCATGACGATCTCCCCTCGAGCTGACGCGCAACGTATCGCGCCAGCATGTCGACCTCAAGATTCACCGAATCTCCCGCACGCGCCGTACCAAAAGTGGTTTCACGCTGGGTGTGCGGGATGATGTTGACGCCGAAGCGCGCGCCCTCGACCTCGTTGACGGTCAGCGAGACGCCGTCGATCGCCACCGAGCCCTTCGAGGCGATGAAGGCCGACAGCGCCGCAGGTGCGTCGAACACGTAACGCAGGCTGCCGCCCTCGGGCGTGATCGAGCCGATGCGCGCCACGCCATCGACATGGCCGTAGACCAGGTGACCGCCCAGTTCGTCACCGAATTTCAGCGAGCGCTCCAGGTTGATGCGGCGGCCGACCGTCCAGGCGCCCAGCGTCGTCTTCGACAGCGATTCGCCCGAGACGTCGACCGTGAACCACCCCAGGCCGTTCTGCTTGCCCTTGGTCGTCACCGTCAGGCAGCAGCCGGAGCAGGCGATCGACGCGCCCAGATCGACATTGTCCATGTCGAAGCGCGTGGCGATGGTAAAGCGCTGGTCGCCGGTCTGGCCGCCGGCCACGACCGCGGTAACCTCGCCGATATCGGTGATGATGCCCGTGAACATGGCCGGAACCTAATGACGCCGAGCCCAGGTTTCCAGCGCGTCGGCGCCGATTTCCTGTAGCGATTGCCTGGTGTACCGCCGTGCGAGATCGAGCTTTTCCAGGCCATAACCGGCCACCGCCGCCAGCCCGTCGCCGCCGATCACCACCCCTGAGCGGAAGATCGCCAGCCGATCGACCAGGTCGGCCGCCAGCAGCGAGGCCGCCAACCGGCCGCCGCCCTCGACCAGTACCCGGGTGATCCCTTTTTGAGCGAGCATCGCCATCACTCCGGCGAGATCAACCTTGTCGTCCACGGGCGGTCCAATGAGCACGATGCCCACACCTGTATCGTTGAAGCGCTCGATCCCGACCATCTCCGAGCACATTAGCCAGAGCGGTATCTTGTTGGCAGTCCTGACCAACTTGCTATCGAGACGTAGCCGCGCCTTGCTGTCGATGACGATGCGCACCGGCGAGCGATCACCGAGGCCGGGCAGCCGGCAGGTCAGCTCCGGATCGTCGGCCTCAGCGGTGCCGATGCCGATCATGATCGCGTCGTGCGTGGCGCGCAGCAGCTGGCCGCGCGCCCGCGCATCGTCGCCGGTGATCCACTTGCTCTCGCCGCTCGCGGTGGCGATGCGGCCATCGAGCGAGGTCGCCAGTTTCAAGGTCACCAGCGGCCGGCCTTCCCGGACGCGCTGGAAGAAGCCGGCGTTGATCTCGTCGGCCTCGCCGCGCCGCACGCCCTCGACGACCTCGATACCGGCGTCACGCAGACGCGTCAGGCCGCCCCCGCTGACGCGTGGGTCAGGATCGGCGGTCGCGACGACGACGCGCGCCACCTTCGCCTCGACCAGCGCATCGGCGCAGGGTGGTGTGCGGCCGTGATGCGAGCACGGCTCCAGCGTGACGTAGGCGGTCGTGCCGGCAAGATCGTGACCGGCCTCGCGCGCCGCGGCGATCGCCGCCGCCTCGGCATGCGGCCGTCCACCGCGCGCCGTGCGGCCACGCGCGATCACCCGGCCGTCGCGCACGAAGACGCATCCGACCGTCGGGTTGGGCCAGGTCTCTCCCATCCCGCGCCGGGCCAGCGCAAGCGCGCCACCCATGAAGGCGTGATGGTCGTTCATGTCTTTTGTCTTCCCCCGGAGGGGGAAGGTGGCGCGAAGCGACGGAAGGGGGATGTTTCAACGCGCTCCGTGTCCGGCTTCGTCATCCCCCATCCGCCCCTCGGGCACCTTCCCCCTCCGGGGGAAGGAAGACATGATGGAATGATCGAAGGTGGGAGACGGCGATGGCGGGACTGCCGGCGGGCTCTGGCCGACTGGAGCTGCCTGGCGTCGCGCCGGACGGCGCGTCGATGCCGTTGTGGTTCCATCGCCCGGCCGGCTGGACCGCCAGCCGCCCGGTCGTGGTCCTCCTGCACGGCCTGAACCGCGACGCCGACGCCTATCGCGACAACTGGGTGGCGCTGTCGGAGCAGCATCGTCTGTTGGTCCTGACGCCGGAGTTCAGCCACGCGCAGTTCCCCGGTTCGGAGACCTACAATTTCGGCAACATGGTCGACTCCGGCGGCGCGCTGCGCGATCGCGCGCAGTGGTCGTTCGGCGTGATCGAGCGCGTGTTCGACGCCGTACGCGCCATGGGCGGGCTCGAGCGCAACGGCTACGTGATCTTCGGCCACTCGGCTGGCGCCCAGTTCACGCACCGCGCCCTGCTCTTCGGTACGCTGGAGCGCGCCGAGCTGGTGATCTCGGCCAACGCCGGCGCCTATGTCCGGCTCGATCCGTCGATTCCCTTCATCGGTGGCCTCAAGGGTGCGCCGCTCGACGAGGCCGGCGAACGCCGCGCCTACCGGCAGCGCGCGATCTTCATGCTGGGCGACGCCGACAACGACCCCAACCATCCCAACCTGCCACGCGGGCGCTTCGAACTCGACGAGCAGGGACCGCACCGCTTCGCGCGAGGGCAGTACTTCCTGAAGAGCGCCGAAGCGCGCGCGACGGCACTGGGCGCGATGCTGGCGTGGCGGCAAGTGGTCGTGCCCGGCGTGGCGCACGACAATGCCGGCATGGCCAAGGCGGCCGCTCCGCTGATCGCCGCCGAAGTGGCTTAGCCTACCGGCACTCAATCGCTGTCGATCTCGTTGAGGTCGCTGACGAAGTTCTCGAAGTCCTTGGCCTCGCGGAAGTTCTTGTAGACCGAGGCGAAGCGGACATAGGCGACAGGATCGAGGGCGCGCAGGGCGTCCATCACCAGTTCGCCGATCTGCGTCGAGGCGATCTCGCTCTCGCCCGAGCTTTCCAGCCGGCGCACGATGCCGTTGACCACGCGCTCGATGCGCTCGGGATCCACGGGGCGCTTGCGGCAGGCGGTGACGATGGAGCGCGCCAGCTTGTCGCGGTCGAAGGCGACGCGCTGGCCGTTCTTCTTGACCACGGTGAGCTCGCGCAATTGCACGCGCTCGAACGTCGTGAAGCGCGAGCCGCAGGCCGGGCAGTAGCGCCGGCGGCGGATCGCGGAATTGTCCTCGGTGGGACGCGAGTCCTTCACCTGGGTGTCGTCATTGCCGCAGAACGGACAACGCATTCGAATCCCCCGTTAGGTCCTTGTGCCTGGCGGTCTTGTGATGGCCGCTCAGGCGCCCCCATAGATCGGGAAGCGACGGCAAAGCTCGAGCGCCTTGCCGCGCACTTCCTGTTCGACGAGGCGATTGCCGTCGACGCTGTTGGCCGCGAGGCCGTCAAGCACGTCGGCGATGAGATGGCCGATCTGGCGGAACTCGGCCGGGCCGAAGCCGCGCGTCGTGCCCGCCGGCGAGCCCAGCCTGATGCCGGAGGTCACCGTCGGCTTCTCCGGATCGTTGGGGATGCCATTCTTGTTGGTGGTGATGCCGGCGCGGTCGAGCGCCTTCTCGGCCACCGTGCCCGTGGTGCGCTTGGGCCGAAGGTCGACCAGCATGACGTGGCTGTCGGTGCCGCCCGATATGATCGCCAGGCCGCGCTCGATCAGCGCGGCGGCAAGCGCGCGCGCGTTCTCGACCGTGCGATGGCCGTAGGTCTTGAACTCCGGTCGCAGCGCTTCGCCGAAGGACACCGCCTTGGCGGCGATGACATGCATCAGCGGGCCACCCTGCAGGCCGGGAAAGACGGCGGAGTTGATCTTCTTGCCCAGCTCCGCGTCGTTGCTGAGGATCATGCCGCCGCGCGGGCCGCGCAGCGTCTTGTGCGTCGTCGTGGTGACGACATGGGCGTGCGGCAGCGGCGTGGGATAGGCGCCGGCGGCGACCAGGCCGGCGTAGTGCGCCATGTCGACCATGAAGAAGGCGCCGATCTCGTCGGCGACCTTTCGGAAGCGCGCGAAGTCGATGGTGCGCGAATAGGCCGAGGCGCCGGCCAGGATCACCTTCGGCCTGTGCTGGCGCGCCAGCGCCTCCATGCGCTCGTAATCGATCAGCTGCGTGTCCGGCTTCACGCCGTAGGAGACGACGTTGAACCATTTGCCGGACTGGTTGACCGGCGAGCCGTGGGTGAGATGGCCGCCCTCGTTGAGCGACATGCCGAGGAAAGTGTCGCCCGGCTTCATCAGGGCGAAGAACACGGCCTGATTGGCCTGCGCGCCGGAATGCGGCTGGACGTTGGCGAAGCTGCAATCGAACAGCTTGCAGGCGCGCGCGATCGCCAGCGCCTCGACCTTGTCGACCTCCTCGCAGCCGCCGTAGTAGCGCCGCCCGGGATAGCCTTCCGCGTATTTGTTGGTCAGCACCGAGCCCTGCGCCTCGAGCACGGCCTTGGAGACGATGTTCTCCGAGGCGATCAACTCGATCCAGTCGCGCTGGCGGTGCAACTCGCCGTCGAGCGCGTGCTTGACCTCGGGATCGGACGCGGCGAGGCCTGCCGAGAAAAAACGGTCGTCGAGGATGGTGGCGTTCATGACGCGCTCCTTGCGAGCTTGGCGACGCGGGCGGTGTGGCGGCCGCCTTCGAATGGGGTGTCGAGGAAGACCCGCAGGCAGTCGCGGGCGACTTCGGTGCCGATCAGCCTGGCGCCCAGCGCCATGACGTTGGCGTCGTTGTGCTGGCGCGTCAGGCGGGCGCTGGTGACATCGTGGACGACGGCGGCGCGGACGGACGGCTCGCGGTTGGCGGCGATCGAAATGCCGATGCCGGTGCCGCAGATCAGCACGCCGCGCGCCGCCTTGCCGTCGCGGATCGCCTCCGCCAGCGCCCGGCCGTAATCGGGATAGTCGGCCGACTGGGTGGAATGGACGCCGAGGTCGAGCACTTCCCGCCCCGCCGCGCGAAGGTCGCCCTTCAGCAGTTCCTTCAATTCGAAGCCGGCGTGATCCGACGCCATTACTATGGTTTGCGCGGCCATCGGCGCGAACGACCCATTACTGTACCCGGAACGGCACCGATACCATATCTCGCGCGGCCCCGCCAACCTCGCACAAGCGCTTGTTGGGCGCCGGTTAATCCATTGAAATCGCGGAGAAAAAAGAACGGCCCGGCGATCGCCCGCCGGGCCGGTCCACAGACTAGCGGTAGTGGTTCTACTTGGCCGACGGCATCGACTTGCCGTCCTTCCAGACGTAGATGTCGTAGGCGGCGTTCTTGACGTCACCCTTGGCGTCGAACTCCAGCGGACCGACGACGCTGGCCCACTTCTGGGAGCGCAGCGCGGTGGCGACTTGGGCGGAGTCGGTCGATTTCGCCTTCTTGGCGGCGTCGGCCCACACCTTCACGGCGGCGTAGGTGAAGAGCGTGTAGCCCTCCGGTTCGTACTTGGCGTCGCGGAACTTCTTCACCAGCGCGGCATTGGCCGGGTCGTTCTCCGCCTTTGGCGGGAAGGACATCAGAACGCCGTTGGTGGCGGCACCGCCGAGCTGGCCGAACTCGGCCGTCTCCAGCGAGTCGAAGCCCACCATTTGCGCCGCGAGACCCTGCTCACGCGACTGCTTGATGATCAGCGCGCCCTCGGTGTGGTAGCCGCCGAGCACGATGATCTGCACGCCGGCCTGCTTCATCTTGTTGATCAGCGCGGTGAAGTCCTTGTCGCCCGCGGTGTAGGCCTCGTACATCACTTCGCGCAGGCCGCCCTTGTTGATCGCCTTCTTGGTCTCGTCGGCGACGCCCTTACCGTAGGTCGACTTGTCGTGCAGGATGGCGACCTTCTTGTCCTTGTGGTGCTTCAGCAGGTAGGTGCCGACCACGAGGCCCTGCGCGTCGTCGCGACCGCAGGTGCGGAACAGCGTCTTGTTGCCTTCGGCGGCGCCCTCGTCGGTCAGACGCGGGTTGGTAGAGGCCGGGGTGATCTGCAGGATGCGGCCCTCCTTGTAGATCTTCGAGGCCGGGATCGACGAGCTCGAGCAGAAGTGGCCAGCGACGAAGACGACCTTGTCGGTGACCATCTTGTTGGCCACCGCCGTGGCCTGCTTGGGATCGCAGGCGTCGTCGCCGACCACCAACTCCAGCTTGACGCCGTTGACGCCGCCCGCCGCGTTGATCTCGTCGACCGCCATCTGCGCGCCGCGCTTCATCTGCTCGCCGAACGCCGCGTTCGAGCCGGTCATCGGGCCGGCGGCGCCGATCTTGATCTGCGCCCAGCCCGCGCTGGCGCCTAACGCGATGGCGACCGCCGTCGCCGTTCCCAACGTCACGAAGAACCGCTTCATCGGATTGTCTCCCTGTAAGTCGCGGACGGCCAAAAGCGCGCCGTCTCCTGACCAAACCTTAGTTCGCCTCGCGCGCGCCGCCAAGCGCAGACGATGCTCAACTCCCGGTCCGGTCGCGCCAGCCGAACAGCCCGTTGCGGACATGCAGCCAGGGGTATTGCGCCACCATCATCGCCGCGCGCGTCGCCCGGTGCATCGCCAACCCGGCGGCGGCCAGCGCCACCCAGGCGAGCACGAATCCACCCAGCGCCCAGAGGGCGCCCTCCGATAGCGCATAGTCGATGAACCGGTGCGTCGCCGCCAGCAGCGCCGCGTAGACGACCACCTGCCAGCCCGGCCGCCAGGTGATAGCGACGCCGCGTCCGGTCGCCAGCGCCGCCGGCAGCATCAGCACCACCAGGGTCAGCAGCCAGCTCCACGGCGTGTTGCCGAGCCAGGGGAGTATCTCGTTCATACGCAGCAACTTCCTTCCCCCGGAGGGGGAAGGTGCCCGAAGGGCGGAAGGGGGATGCCGAAGACGAACGCAGGAGTCCGTCTTTGACATCCCCCTTCCGGCGCTCCGCGACACCTTCTCCCTCCGGGAGAAGGTATGAATTTGGCGTCCATCAATGGCCACCCAGATAGGCCGAGCGCACGTCGTCGTTGGCCAGCAGCTCCTTGCCGCCGCCGCTCAGCGTGATGCGGCCGTTGACCATGACGTAGCCGCGATCGGCGAGGTTGAGCGCGCGATGGGCGTTCTGCTCGACCAGGAACACGGTAACGCCCTCCTCGCGCGCGATGGCGCCGATGATGTCGAAGATCTGCTTGACGATCAGCGGCGCCAGGCCGAGCGACGGCTCGTCGAGCAGCAGCAGGCGCGGCCGGCTCATCATCGCGCGACCGATCGCCAGCATCTGCTGCTCACCGCCCGACAACGTGCCGCCGCGCTGGTCGCGCCGCTCCTTCAGACGCGGGAACAGCGCGAAGACTCGCTCGACGTCGTGCGTGAAATGCTGGGGATCGGCGAAGGTCGCGCCCATCTGCAGATTCTCGTAGACGGTCATGCGCGCGAAGATGCGGCGGCCCTCCGGCACCTGCGCCACGCCCGACCGCACGATCTCGAAGGTCGGCAACCCGGTGATATCGCGACCTTCGAACAGCACCCTGCCCGCCCGCGCCCTGGGCGAGCCACAGATGGTCATCAACAGGGTCGACTTTCCGGCGCCATTGGCGCCGATCAGGGTGACGATCTCGCCGCGATTGACCTCGATATCGACGCCGCGCAGCGCCTGGATCGCGCCGTAGAAGGTCTCGACGCCTTCGACGCGGAGCATGGGCTCAGCCATGCGCCGCCTCCTGCGTCGTCTCGTCCTCGCCGAGATAGGCGCGGATCACGGCGGGATCGCTGCGCACCTGGGCGGGCGCGCCCTCGGCGATCTTGCGGCCATAGTCGAGCACGACGATGTGGTCGGAGATCGCCATCACCACGCTCATGTCGTGCTCGATCAGCAGCACGCCGACCTTGTCCCGCTCGCGGATCGACAGCAGCAGTTCGTTGAGTTCGGCCGACTCGCGGTTGTTCAGGCCGGCGGCTGGCTCGTCGAGGCACAGCAGGACCGGATCGGCGCACATCGCGCGCGCGATCTCGAGGCGGCGCTGGCTGCCATAAGGCAGCTCACCGGCGCGGCGATCGGCGTGCTCGAGCAGGCCGATGCGCTCGAGCCAGGCGCGCGCCTTGTCGACCGCGCTGCGCTCGGCCGCGGCGTAGCCGCCGATGCCGAGAATGCCCAGCACGCTGTAGCCCGAGGCGAGCATCAGCCGGTTGTGCTGCGCCACCAGAAGGTTCTCCAGCACGCTCATGCCGGGGAACAGGCGGATGTTCTGAAAGGTGCGCGCCACCTTGGCGAGCCGGGCGATCTCGTGGCCGGGCATGCGCTCGAGCAGGAACTCGCCGCCGCCATGCGTCAGCGCCAGCCGCCCGATCGTGGGCCGGTAGAAGCCGGTGATGCAGTTGAAGACCGTCGTCTTGCCGGCGCCGTTCGGGCCGATGATCGCGGTGATCGCATGCGGCGCGCCCTCGAACGACACATCGTCGATCGCCACCAGGCCGCCGAAGCGCATGGTGAGATGCTCGACGCGGATCAGCGGCGCCGTCATCGGCCGCCGCTCTTGCCGTTGGCGGGATGCAGCCGGATGGTGGGATCGCGATGGGCGATCAGGCCGCCGGGCTTGAACACCATGATCAGCACCATGGCCAGGCCGAAGGAGACCATGCGGAACTGGCCGAGATCGCGGAACCATTCCGGCAAGCCGATCAGGATCACCGCGGCCAGCACGACGCCGAGCTGGCTGCCCATGCCGCCCAGCACGACGATGGCGAGGATGATCGCCGATTCGATGAAGACGAAGCTCTCGGGGCTGATGAAGCGCTGCTTGGCGGCGAAGAACGAGCCGGCGAAGCCCGCGAACATCGCGCCGATGGCGAAGGCGGTGAGCTTGGTGTTGGTCGGATTGATGCCCAGCGCCTGGCAGGCGACCTCGTCCTCGCGCAGCGCCTCCCAGGCGCGGCCGACCGGCAGGCGGCGCAGGCGCACGGTGACGAAGTTGGTGATCATCGCCAGCGCCAGGATGACGAAGTACAGGAATATCAGGCGGTGGTTGGCGTTGAACTCGATGCCCATCCACTGATGGAAGGTCGTCGTGCCTTCGGGCGCGTTCTCGGCGAAGGGATGACCCAGCAGCGTGGCACCGGGGATACCGCCGATGCCGTCGGGCCCCTTGGTGAAGTCGATCCAGTTCAAGAGCACGATGCGGATGATCTCGCCGAAGCCCAGGGTGACGATGGCGAGATAGTCGCCGCGCAGGCGCAGCACCGGGAAGCCGAGCAGGATGCCGAAGAACGCCGCCATCAGGCCGGCGATCGGCAGGCAGACCCAAAAGCTTAAGCCATGCTGGGTCGAGATCAGCGCGTAGGTGTAGGCGCCCACGGCGTAGAAGGCGACGTAACCAAGGTCGAGCAGGCCGGCGAGGCCGACGACGATGTTTAGGCCCCATCCCAGCATCACGTAGGTCAGGATCAGGATCGCCAGGTCCATCACCCGCTGGTCGGCGAAGGGCAGGAATGGCATCACGACGGCAAAAGTGAAGAGCCCTGCGCCAAGCCATGGGAACGCCAGCCGCACCGATTCGGTGAACGCCGAGCTTCCCTGCAGGATGGCTTGGGCACCGCCGCTGGAGCGACCAGCCAGCGCCCAGCCGCCGCGGAACACCAGCAGCAGGCCGGCGCCGCCGCACACCACCGCCAGGAAAACCGACGGCATGAAGGAGGCCGGCCTGGTGGCCAACGCCGCCGCCGCGACCAGAAGCGCCGCCACGCCAAGCCCCAGGGTGACGACCGGTGCGGAGGACGACAGGGTGAGGCCCAGCCGGCCAACGAAGATGATGGCGCAGGCCACCAGCACGTCGACGACGTGGTAGTCGAACTTCAGCCCGCCCTGGTCGAAAGTGCGGAAGCCGGCGACGAAGAAGCCCAGCGCCAGCGCGATGGCCGCGGTGATCGCGGCATCCTTGAGCGCGGCCGGCCAGTCGGGCGCGGCGACGGACGGCACGGCCGTGGTCAGCGCCATCTCAGACCTTCTCGATCTCGGGCCGGCCAAGCAGGCCGCTGGGCCGGAAGATCAGCACCAGGATCAGCACGCCGAAGGCGGCGACGTCCTTGTACTCGCTGGAGAAGTAGCCAGCCCAGAAGACCTCGATCAGGCCGATCAGCAGCCCGCCCAGCATGGCGCCCGGCAGCGAGCCGATACCGCCCAGCACGGCGGCGGTGAACGCCTTGATGCCGGCGAGGAAGCCGACGAAGAAGTCGATCACGCCGTAGTACATCAGGAACATCATGCCGGCGACGGCGGCCAGGGCGGCGCCCATGACGAAGGTCAGCGAGATGGTGCGATCGACGTTGACGCCCAGCAGCGCCGCCATCTTCATGTCCTGCTCGCAGGCGCGCTGCTGACGGCCCAGCGCGGTGCGGTTGATCAGCAGGGTGAAGCCGACCATCAGCGCCACCGTCACCACGACGATGACGATCTGCAGCCATCCCACGCGCACGTCGAAGCCGTTGGCGCTGAGCAGGGTGAAGCCGCCATCAACCAGCGAGTCATGCGGCTTGGAGCGCGCGCCCTGCGTCAGCTGCACGTAGTTCTGCAACGCGATCGACACGCCAATGGCCGAGATCAGCGGCGCCAGCCGGAACGAGCCGCGCAGCGGCCGATAGGCCAGTCGCTCGATAGCCCAGCCATAGACGGCGGTGAATGCCATGGTCAGCAACAGCACCAGCAGGATCGCGATCGGCGCCCATCCCAGGCCCAGCATGCCGCAGATCATGAATCCGATCAGGGCGATGAAGCCACCGATCATGAAGACATCGCCATGGGCGAAGTTGATCATGCCGATGATGCCGTAGACCATCGTGTAGCCGATGGCGATCAGGCCGTAGATCGCGCCCAAGGTCAGCGCGTTCACAAGCTGCTGAAGGAAATACTCCATGCGCCCCCTGATCTTAATTGTATCGATATAAACCCGATCATCCGGTCGGGGGCAAGCGGCGACGGCCACGCCGAAGCGGTTCTCGCCCTCGTCGGGCGACGCTATGCCGCCCCTGTCGCACCGTGCCGGCGTCTGTTAAGAGGGCCGCTGAACCCCGCCCCGACCGCAGAAACAGCGAGATCCGCCATGTCATCCGCCATCGCCAGCGCCGTGAAGGCCGCCAACGCCAAGGGCATCAAGGACGGCGCCGCGCCGTTCGACTGGCAAGACCCGTTCTTCCTCGACGACCAGCTGACCGAGGAGGAGCGCGCCATCCGTGACGCCGCGCGCGACTATTGCCAGGACAAGTTGATGACCCGGGTTCTCGAGGCCAATCGGCACGAGACGTTCCATCGCGAAATCATGAACGAGATGGGCGCGCTCGGCCTGCTCGGCAGCACGCTGCCCGAGAAGTACGGCTGCGCCGGCTCGAGCTACACCGTCTATGGCCTGGTGGCGCGCGAGGTCGAGCGCGTCGATTCGGGCTATCGCTCGGCGATGAGCGTGCAGTCCTCGCTGGTGATGCACCCGATCTACGCCTACGGCACCGAGGAGCAGCGCATGAAGTACCTGCCCAAGCTCGCCACGGGCGAGTGGGTGGGCTGCTTCGGCCTGACCGAGCCCGATCACGGCTCCGATCCCGGCAGCATGATCACCAAGGCGGCCAAGGTGCCGGGCGGCTACAGGCTCAACGGCGCCAAGATGTGGATCACCAACAGCCCGATCGCCGACGTGGCGGTGGTCTGGGCCAAGACCGAAGACGGCGCGATCCGCGGCTTCATCCTCGAGCGCGGCATGAAGGGCTTCGAGACGCCCAAGATCGAGGGCAAGTTCAGCCTGCGCGCCTCGGTCACCGGCGGCATCATGCTGAGCGACGTGATGGTGCCGGAGGAGAACCTGCTGCCCAACGTCTCCGGTCTGGGCGGACCGTTCGGCTGCCTGAATAACGCACGCTACGGCATCGCCTGGGGCGCCATGGGCGCCGCCGAGTTCTGCTGGATGCGCGCGCGTGACTACACCGTGGAGCGCAAGCAGTTCGGCCGGCCGCTGGCGGCCAACCAGCTGATCCAGAAGAAGCTCGCCGACATGCAGACCGAGATCGCGCTGGGTCTTCAGGCCTGTCTGCGCGTCGGCCGACTGAAGGACGAGGGCAAGGCGCAGCCAGAGATGATCTCCCTGATCAAGCGCAACAACTGCGGCAAGGCGCTCGACATCGCCCGCCAGGCGCGCGATATGCACGGCGGCAATGGCGTATCGGACGAGTACCACGTCATCCGCCACGTCATGAACCTCGAGGCGGTCAACACCTACGAGGGCACCCACGACGTGCACGCGCTGATTCTCGGCCGAGCCATCACCGGGATGCAGTCCTTCACGGCGCGTTAGCTCAAATTAGCCTGAGGTAAGGCGTCGCACGCCTTGCGGCGCGGCCTGCGTCACCCAACTCTGGGGTGTTGGGGCGCGCTGCCGCGCCGGAGGGGTCGATGGCCCGACATCTGCACGATCTCGCCTACAGGCGCCCGAAGTCAGGCTTTTCGGATCGCGTCGCCTGGTCCATCACCCGCACGCTGCGCTTCTTCGCGGATACGTTCTTCGCCACGCGCTACGGCCACCGCGCCGTGGTTCTGGAGACGGTTGCGGGCGTGCCGGGCATGGTCGGTGGAATGCTGCAGCATCTGAGTTCGCTGCGCCGTATGCGCGACGACCATGGCTGGATCCGCATCCTGCTCGACGAAGCCGACAACGAGCGCATGCACCTGATGACGTTCATCGCCATCGCCCGCCCCAATTGGTTCGAGCGCGCGCTGGTGCTGCTGGCGCAGGGTATGTTCTTCAACGTCTACTTCGTGCTTTACCTGATCTCGCCGCGCACCTGCCATCGCCTCATTGGTTACTTCGAGGAAGAGGCTGTGGTCAGCTACACGCACTACCTCGCCGAGATTGACGCCGGCCGGCACGAGAACGTGCCGGCGCCGAAGATCGCCATCGACTATTGGAAACTGCCGTCGGATGCGCGGCTGAGCGATGTGGTGCGAGCGGTGCGCGATGACGAGGCTGGTCACCGCGACGTCAACCATCTCTTCGCCGAGGCGATCGACCAGCGCACGACCGAAGGCGCCGTCGACCGTCTAAGGGCAGAAGGCGCCGTCTGAACTGAAGGCAAAATAGCCGCCAACCTGCCCACTGCACAGGCGCATCGCCATCGCCATATGCAGATTGCGTGACTGAACAGCGCGGACAGCGCGCTACGCAGGCGACCCGCCGCTTTTTTCGTCTGGCACAGCAATTGCTCCCTCTTCTGCCGACGAACAAGAAGACAGGGGAGCGCGTATGTCGACCTTCGACGATCCATTCAACGCCGAGGCGGCGCTCTCGCGCGGCTGCTGTTCCTGTGGCCGGCACGCGTCGGCGGCCGAACATGACGCCGCGACCGCCGAAGAGACACGCCTCAATCGAGTCGTGGATGCCGCCGTCGTGCGCGCGCTGTTCCCCGAGGATGCGACGCGCCGGGCCTTCTTGCGCGGCGTCGGCACCGCGACCGCGATGGCGGCGATCGGCAGCCTGTTCCCGCTGGCCACCGCGCGGGATGTCTTCGCACAGGGCGGCGGCGCACCGGAGAAGAAAGACCTCAAGGTCGGCTTCATCCCCATCACCTGCGCCACGCCGATCATCATGGCGCATCCGATGGGCTTCTACTCGAAGCAGGGGCTGAACGTCGAAGTGGTGAAGACCGCCGGCTGGGCGGTGATCCGCGACAAGACACTGAACAAGGAATACGACGCCGCCCACATGCTCTCGCCGATGCCGCTGGCGATCACGCTGGGCGTCGGCTCGGCGCCACAACCCTTCACCATGCCGGCGGTCGAGAACATCAACGGCCAGGCGATCACCTTGGCTATGAAGCACAAGGACAAGCGCGACCCCAAGAGCTGGAAGGGCTTCAAGTTCGCGGTGCCCTTCGACTACTCCATGCACAACTACCTGCTGCGCTACTACGTGGCGGAGCATGGGCTCGATCCCGACACCGACATCCAGATTCGCGCAGTGCCGCCGCCGGAGATGGTCGCCAACCTGCGCGCCGACAACATCGACGGCTTCCTCGGTCCCGATCCCTTCAACCAGCGCGCGGTGTTCGACGGCGTGGGCTTCATCCACCTTCTGTCGAAGGAGCTGTGGAACGGCCATCCGTGCTGCGCCTTCGCCGCCAGCAAGGCCTTCGTCACCGAGACGCCCAACACCTACGCCGCGCTGCTCAAGGCGATCATCGAGGCCACAGCCTTCGCCGCGAAGCCCGAGAACCGCAAGCAGATCGCCGAGGTCATCGCGCCGCAGAACTATCTCAACCAGCCGGTCACAGTGCTGGAGCAGATTCTCACCGGGACCTACGCCGACGGGCTGGGCCAGGTGAAGCGCGACGCCAACCGCATCGATTTCGACCCCTTCCCCTGGGAACAGTTCGCGATCTGGATCCTCACCCAGATGAAGCGCTGGGGTCAGATCAAGGGCGACATCGATTACGCCAAGGTCGCCAAGGAGGTCTATCTCGCCACCGACGCGGCCAGGCTGATGAAGGAGGCCGGCCTCACGCCGCCCGACCCGTCGAGCAAGACCATCGTCGTCATGGGCAAGAATTTCGACGCGTCAAAGCCCGAAGAGTACGTCAAGAGCTTCGCCATCAAGCGGAGCTGATCGAGGTGGGCGCGCTCTATCGCTCGCTAGGCCTGCGCTCGGCGCTGCTCTCGCTCATCCTGCTGGCCGCGCTGATCGCGGTCTGGCAGGCGGCGGTAGGCGGCGGTGCCAGCACTGGCCCCGCTGTCGATCCCGAGTATGCCAAGCTGGTGGGCCAGGCGGCGGCCGGCGGCAAGAAGCAGGGCATGCCCGGCCCAGGCGAGGTCGGCGCCACGATCTGGAAGCACCTGCTCGATCCGTTCTACGTACGCGGCACCAACGACCAGGGCATCGGCATCCAGCTCGCCTACTCGATCGGCCGCGTGCTGCTGGGCTACGTCCTCGCCGCGGCCGTCGCCATTCCGCTCGGCTTCCTGATCGGCATGTCGCCGCTGATCTATCGCGCGCTCGATCCCTACATCCAGGTGCTCAAGCCGGTCTCGCCGCTCGCCTGGATGCCGCTGGCGCTCTACACCATCAAGGACAGCGCCATTTCGTCGATCTTCGTGATCTTCATCTGCTCGGTGTGGCCGATGCTGATCAACACCGCCTTCGGCGTCATGTCGGTGCGCAAGGAGTGGCTCAACGTCGCGCGCACGCTCGAGGTCTCGCCGCTGCGCAAGGCCTTCACCGTGATCCTGCCGGCGGCCGCGCCGACCATCATGACCGGTATGCGCATCTCCATCGGCATCGCGTGGCTGGTGATTGTCGCCGCCGAGATGCTCGTGGGCGGCACCGGCATCGGTTACTTCGTGTGGAACGAGTGGAACAACCTCTCGATCAGCAACATCCTCACCGCCATCCTGCTGATCGGCGTGGTCGGCCTCGTGCTCGACCAGCTGCTGGCCTGGCTCGCCCGCCTCGTGACCTATCCGGAGTGAGGCGATGAGCGGCTCGCATCTCATCAGCGTCGAGGGACTGGCGCGACGCTTCCCCGCGCCGCCGGGCGGCGCGCCGACCACGGTGTTCGAGGACCTGTGGTTCACCATGGACCGCGGCGAGTTCGTCTGCGTCATCGGCCATTCCGGCTGCGGCAAGACGACGATTCTCAACGCGCTGGCCGGGCTGGAGACGCCCAGCGACGGCGTGATCATCGCCGACGGCGTCGAGGTCGTCGGCCCCAGCCTGGATCGCGCCGTGATCTTCCAGTCCCACGCGCTGATGCCGTGGATGACGGTGATGGGCAACGTCGCTTTCGCGGTCCGCTCGCGCTGGCCGTCCTGGGACAAGGACAAGGTCCAGGCGCATGCCCGGCGCTACATCGAGCTGGTCGGCCTGGGCGGCGCCGAGGCCAAGCGGCCGGCGCAGCTCTCCGGCGGCATGAAGCAGCGCGTCGGCATCGCCCGCGCGCTCAGCATCGAGCCCAAGATGCTGCTGATGGACGAGCCGTTCAGCGCGCTCGATGCGCTGACCCGCGGCACGCTGCAGGACGAGGTGGTGCGCATCTGCGCCGACACGCAGCAGACCGTGTTCATGATCACGCACGATGTCGACGAAGCCATCCTGTTGGCCGACCGCATCGTGCTGATGACCAACGGGCCGGGCGCCAGGATCGCGGAGATCGTGGTCAACACGCTGCCCAAGCCGCGCGCGCGGCACGATCTGCACAAGCACCCGCACTACTACCGCATCCGCAACCACCTGCTCGACTTCCTGGTCGAGCGGTCCAAGAGCTTCGACCGCGAGATCGCCGCCACCGGCTTCGATCCGCGGCGGCCGAAGCATGTCCGTCCGGGCGATCCCGACCCGACGCCGGTCGGTCCCGCCCGTTCCATCGCCGCAGCCTAGGGAGGCAAACCATGAAGCGCGAAGACGTCACCGAAACCATCCTCAGCGCCAAGCGACTGAAGGGGCTGAGCTGGAAGGAGATCGGCGAGAAGATCGGCGGCATGTCGCCGATTCTCATCTGCGCCGCCTGCATGGGTCAGATGAAGATGACCAAGGAGCAGGCGACCAAGGCCGGCAAGCTGTTCGGTCTCGACAAGGAAGCGGTGCTGCTGCTCCAGGAAGTGCCCTATCGCGGCTCGCTGCCGCAGGTGCCGCCGACGGATCCGTTGATCTACCGCTTCTACGAGCTGGTGCAGGTCTATGGCACGACGTGGAAGGAGCTGATCCAGGAGGAGTTCGGCGACGGCATCATGAGCGCCATCGACTTCGATATGACCATGGAGCGCCTGCCCGACCAGAAGGGCGATCGCGTCAAGCTGGTCATGAGCGGCAAGTTCCTGTCTTACAAGACCTACTGAGGAGCCCGGGAGCGGCAGCGCTCCCGGTCAATCCTCCAGCCAGCGCAGGCAGCCGGTGTCTTTCAGGATCGCGTCGAGGCCCGGCGCGTTCTTCGCCGCCTGGTACTTGCGCTTGATCTCCGCCAGCGAGCGCGCGTGATACTTCTGCGTTTGCTGGGTGAACGGCTTGCCGTCGAGCATCACGGTGAACCGGTCCTGCCCGCCTTCCAATGCCATGGCGTTCGCCGTCGACCACGGCAGGAACAGCCCGCCCACCTCCGCATCGAGCAAGCGGCCGATACCCCATCGCATCGACGACCAGGTGTCCCAGTCGCCCTCGATCTTCGGAGCCAGCATGCGCTCGATCCAGCGCCAGGTGTTGGGATAGAGCTCGTCGATCAACGCCCGGGGCGTCGGATCGGTCCAGCATTCGTAGAGCTGTCCCCACAGGCCGAGATCGGCCAGAGCCGGCCGATCGCCGAACATGTATTTGCGGCCGACGAAGTGCATTTCCAGGGTATCGAGGATGCGGCGCAGCGAACTCTCGATGGTATCCTTGGTTCCCTCGCTCGAGCCGACGAAGCTGAGACGCGGAATCATGCGCCCGCGCACCCCCTCGGCCGTCTTGGCCACCGCCGCGTCGTCGGAGCCGTCGGGCGCGATCTGGCTGGCGATGCGCTGCGACGCGGATTCCGCGTCGGCCGTGTAGCTCCAGCGATAGTGGAACATCGACTTGTTGACCCACTCGTCGGCGTATTCCTCGATCAGCTCGGACAGGAAGCGCAGCGCCGGATCGCCGGGGTGGATCGACGGCTCCGGAATCTTGGCCTCGAGCGCCTCGATGATCGGCGTCGAGTCCTGCAGGCCATCGCCTTCGGGCGTCACCAGCAGCGGGATCAGCGGCAGCTTGGCGTGTTTCTGGAACTCCGCCGCGCTCTTGGGACCGCGCGGGATCCACTCGTGCTCGATGCCCTTGAAGCGCAGATAGGAGCGCACCTTGACGGAGTAAGGCGACAGTTCGGAGCCGAACAGGCGGTAGCCGCTCACAGCCATTTTCGATGCCTCATCCACAAGAACAGGCCGCCGACGATCGTCGCGACCATGGCCCAGAAGTAAAGATAGCCGTGCTTCCAGCCCAGCTCGGGCATGTTGCCGATACTGGTCTCGAAGTTCATGCCGTAGATGCCGGCGAGGAAACTCAACGGCATGAAGAACACCGTGACGATCGCCAGCGCCTTCATCACCTCGTTGGTGCGGTTCGAGGTCTCCATCAGATGGAGCTCCATCAGGCCGCCGGCCATGTCGCGATAGCTCTCGACCAGTTCCTGCACCGTCACGGTGTGGTCGAGGCAGTCGCGCAGGTATGTCCGCGTCTCGGGCTTGATGAACGGCGTATCGGGGCGCATCAGCGCCAGCACCGTCTCGCGCTCGGCCCACTGAACGCGATGGAAGCCGACCAGCGCGCGCCGCGCGGCGTGGATGTCCTGCGCCGTCTCGCGCGAGGGACGCGGCTCCATCGAAAGCTCCTCGAGCTCTTCGAGCCGCTCGCTCAGCCGCGCCAGCAGCGGGAACTTGCGATCGACGACGAGGTCGACCAGCGCATAGACGAGGTAGTCGGTGCCGAACTGGCGCAGCCGTGAGCCGTCCTGCTGGATGCGTTCGCGTACCGGCTTGAAGAGGTCTTCCTTGTGGTCGTGGAAGCTGATCACGTAGTTGTCGCCGAAGAAGATGCTGACCTGGCGGCTCTTGAAGACGTCGTCGACGATCACCGGATCGTTGAGCACGATGAAGCCCTGCTTGTCGTAGATCTCCAGCTTCGGCCGCTGGTTGCCGTGAAAGACGTCCTCCAGGGCGAGCGCGTGCAGATTGAACGCCTGGCCCAGCGAGCGCAGCATCTCGGCGCTGGCGTGGCCGCCGACATCGATCCAGGTGCGGCCGGGCGTCGTGAGGTGGAAGCTGCATTCGGCCACCTCGACCTCGTTGTAAACCTCCCACCCCTCCGTCGTGTACTCCGTCAGCGTGAAGGTCAGCGCCTCGTCCGGAACCGGCTCGCGACCAACCAGCATGCCCGGCGCGGTGCCCGGCTTGGAGCGGCGGATGAGGCCATCGAACATGGCGGCTCCCGTTCGCTAGAAATCGATCTCGGGCATGCGCTTCACTTCCGGCGGCTTGGCGAGATAGTCGCCGAGCTTGCGGCCGAGCTCCTTGAAGTGCGGCGCCGCGCGATGCGCGGCCAGCGCCGCCTCGTCATCGTAACGCTCGAGAAAGACATAGACGTTGGCATCCTCGGTGCGATGCAGCGCGTAGAGCTTGTTGCCCGGCTCGTTGGCGCGCACGGCCTTCGCCAGCTGGCCCACTACGGCCTCGAAATCCGCGTTGGTGCCGGGCTTGATGGTGAGCGTCGCGATCACGCCGATCATGGGTCTTTCCTCCTGGTACAGTTGTGCTTCAGAACGATGACACCTGCCTGATCAAGCCCTGGCCGTCGGCGTGGTGGTTTCCAACCCGCCGACATAGAAGCGGTTCCAGGTCGGCGACACGACCATCTCGTTGATGCACACCCGGGGCGGCAGGCTGGCGAGGAACAGGATCGTCTTGCCGAGATCCTCCTCCTGCAGCATGCGGTCGAGCTCGACCTGGGGCGGCTTCACCGGCCTGCGATCCATGATCGGCGTGGCCGCCTCGCCCGGGCACAGGCTGCAGGCGCGGATGCCGAACTTGCCCTGCTCGGCGTTGATCGATTCGCTGAGGAAGCGCGCGCCGGCCTTGCTCGCGGTGTAGCTCGGGCCTCCCAGCGGCGAGACGTGCCTGCCCAGCCAGCTCGCGACGTTGATGATCAGCCCGCCGCCCTGGGCGCGCATAACAGGGATCACCGCATGGCAGCAGTAGAACGTGCCGTCGAGGTTGATCGAGCGCACCTGGTCCCAGCCCTCGGTGTCGACCGTGCTCCAGGCGCGCGTCGGGATGTTGATGCCGGCGCTATTGACCAGGATATCGATGCGGCCGCGTGCCTTGATTATGCGCTCGGCTACGGCGGCAACAGCCTTCTTGTCCGCAACATCGAGCAACTCAATGGCGCAGCTGCCGCCGGCCTGTTTCACCAGGTCAGCGGTCTCCTCCAGCGTTTTCGCGGTCCGGCCCGAGAGCGTGACATGCGCGCCCTCGCGCGCCAGCTCGATCGCGCCCGACCGGCCGATGCCGGTGCCCGCGCCGGTGACCCACGCGACCTTGCCGTCGAGAATACCCATGATCCGCTCCCTAGGCCGGCCGTTTGCGCACGAGGTACTTGTGCTCACCGTCCATCACGAGATCGCCCTTCTCGTTGTGCACGGTGATCCTGCAGACCACGACGCCCGTCGTGCGATTGGGCTTCAGCTCGGTGATCTCCATCATCGGAAACAGCGTGTCGCCGACATAGACCGGCTTGAGGAAACGCGAGGACTGCTCGATGAAGCCGATCAGCGAATCGCCCAGCACATGCGGGAAGATGCCGCCGCCGGCCGCCGCCTGGATCACCACCTGCAGGCCGTGCGCCAGCATGTCGCGATGACCGCGCGCCTGGCAGTAGACGCGGTCGTAGTGGATCGGATGGTTGTCGCCGCTGGCGAGCTGGAAGGCCGAGAACAGCGCCTCTGTCTGGGTGCGCGAGTTGATGTAGAAGCGCTGCCCGAGCGTGAGGTCCTCGAAGTAATGCGCCGGCCCGAAGCTGTGCTTCGCCGGGTCGAACCGCCCAGCGATCCCGTCCGCTTGCGCCACGTGCTCCCCCGTTTAGGATGCGCCGCCAAATCGCCGCGGATGCTACGGGAGGGACCCCATGCGCGCCATGCAAATCGTCGACTTCGGCAAGCCGCTGAAGCTCAACACCTACGACGATCCCAAGCCCACGGGTTCCGAGGTGCTGGTGAAGATCGTCTCCAGCGGCGTTTGTCACTCCGACCTGCATATCTGGGAAGGCTTCTTCGACATCGGCGGCGGTCAGAAGCTGGAGATGGCGGCGCGCGGCCTCAAGCTGCCCTTCACGCTCGGACACGAGATCGCCGGTGAGGTCGTTTCGGTCGGCCCCGACGTGAAGGACGTCAGGCCCGGCAGCCGCTACGTCGTCTTCCCGTGGATCGGTTGCGGCACCTGTGCCGCCTGCCAATCCGGCGAGGAGCTGCTCTGCCCGACGCCGCGTACGCTGGGCACGCGGCGCGACGGCGGCTACGCCACGCATGTGATCGTGCCGCACAGCAAGTACCTGGTCGATCCCGGCAACTCGCCTATCGACCTGGCCTGCACGTACGCCTGCTCGGGGCTGACCGCCTACAGCGCGATCCGCAAGACCGAGACGGTGAAGAACCGCAAGCGCCTGCTGCTGGTCGGCGCCGGCGGCGTGGGCCTCGCCGGGCTCGAGGTCGCCAAGGCGATCTTCGACGGCGAGATCGTCGTCGCCGATATCGACGACAGCAAGCTTGAGGTGGCGAAGAAGCACGGTGCGCACCACACGGTGAATCCCAAGGCCGAGGGCGCTGTGCAGAAGCTGGTGCAGCAGACCGGCGGCGGCGTCGACGCGGCGATCGACTTCGTCGGCGCGGCCGCTTCGTTCCGCTTCGCCTTCGACTCGATCCGCAGGGGCGGCAAGGTGGTGATCGTCGGCCTGTTCGGCGGTGATGCGCCCTTCGCGCCCATCGCCATGCCGTTCAAGATGGCGGCGATCGAGGGCTCGTATGTCGGCAATCTGCAGGAGCTGCAGGAGCTGATGAAGCTGGTGCGCGAGGGCCGCGTGCAGGCCCTGCCCTACTCCACGCGCCCGCTCGAAGCCGCCTACGACGTGCTCGAGGAACTGAAGGCTGGCAAGGTCGTGGGCCGTGTGGTGCTCACACCCTAGCGGACCGCGTCGTCAGATCGCCAGGCGCGCGCCGACGCCTCGGGCGAGCGCGCGGCGATAGACGCCGGCGGCTGCAGCCACGTCCTGCAGGCCAAGCCCGGTGCTGTCGAACAGCGTGATTTGCCGCGAGTCGGTACGTCCTGGTTTGCGGCCGGCAACAATCTCGCCCAGCGTCGCATGCACATGGCCGGTCGTGACGGCGCCCACCGCGAGCGCATGGCGCAGGTTGCCGATCTCGGCACATTGCGCCAGGGAATCGACGACAGCACGCGTGGCCGCATAAAGCAGCGGATCGATTTCGCTCTTATGCGGGTTATCGGCGCCAGTAGCAGCGATGAAAGTGCCCGGCCGCACGAGCTCGGCGGTCAGGAACGGCGCCCGCGCGGATGTGCAGGTGACGATGACGTCGCTGGCGCTGCCGATGGCGAGATCGTTACTCGGTCGCACATCGAGCCGCAGCGCGACGGCGAGCTCGCGCGCCAGACTGGCGGCGGCGTCGGGCCGGATATCCCAGAGATGGATCGTCTCGAGCCGCAGCGCGGCGGCGATGGCGATCGCCTGGATACGGCCTTGGACCCCGGCGCCACAAACCGTCGCGACCTTCGAGTCCGGCCGCGCGAGATGACGAGCGGCGAGTGTCGTGGCCGCGCCGGTGCGATTGATGGTGACCTCGATGGAATCCATCAGCGCCAGCGGCCGGCCATCGGTCGCGTCGGCGAGATAGATCACGCCCTGCACGGTCGGCAGGCCGTTGGTCACCGGGTTGCCGGGATAGTTGCCGTTGAGCTTGATGGCGACGACAGGTGGATCGCCAGACAACAGAACCGCGCCCTTCGCATGGTAGGAGCCACCCGGCACCTGGAACCCCGCCGCCGGCGGAGCGAGCGCCGCGCCGCTGGCGGCCGCGCGGAATGCGGCCTCGACCGCTTCGACATAGGCGGGGTAGTCCATCAGCGCCGCGACATCGGCGCGTGACAGGACCAGCAGCGTGGGCATGGCATCCCCCTAGGCGTCGATGCGGTAGACCGACGCGCGATGGCTGCGCGGCAGGAAGGCGCAGAGCCAGTCGCCCGATGGCGACAGCGCCGTGGTATGCGCGCCCGGCTCGGTGACGATCGTCGCCAGCTTCGCCACGGGCGACGTCGCGAAGACATCGATGACGCCGGGATCGCCGATGGCGACGTAGAGCTGCTGGCGCTGGCGGTTGAACCAGACGACGTCGGGCACGCCACTGAGCGGCGTCTCATCGAGCACGCCGCCCGAACGCGCATCGAACGTCACCAGCACGCCGGCATCGCAAGCGCAGAACAGGCGCTGCGTCGCGATATCGAGATCGAGTCCATGCGCGCCGGCATGCGCGATCGCATAGGTGCGGGCGATGCGGTCGGGTTGGCGCGGATCGATGACGATGATCTGCGAGGGCTTGGCGACATTGACGTAGAATAGTTCGGTGGTGGGATCGAACACCGTCCAGCGCGTGCGGCCGGGCACGGCGATCTCGCGGCGCACGGACCCGCCGCCGAGCCACACCATCGACACCGTGTGCGTGCCCGGCGTCGCCTCGTCGCCGACATTCGCGGCCAGCACGAGCCGGCGGCGATGGTCGTAGGCGAGGCCGTTAGGCCGCACGCCGACGCCGAGGCGACGCACGACTGGATCACGTCCCGGCGCGAACACGCCGATCGTGTCGCCGGCGCGGTTCGACGACAGGATCAGTTGCCCCTCATCGCTCACCAGCGCGCCGGCCACGCCCGGCAGGTCGGGTATCGAGTACAGGTATTCGCGGCGCAGCGGATCGAAGACATCGATCGAGTCGTTCGCGGTATGCGCGACATAGACGTGGCCGGTCGCGGCATGGACAGCGGCGTGGTCGAAGCCGCCTTTAGCGGTGTGCGGCGGCAGATCGACATAGCCAACCAGATGTAGAGGTGACGCGCTCATCACCGCCTCACATCTTTGGCGGCCAATTGTGCGTCTCGCCGGTCAGACTGCGGCACCATGCGTAGAGCGCGTCGTACATCACCATGCCATGCTTCAGCATCTCGTGGTCGTCCTGGTAGACGTGGCTCAGCCCTAGCGAGATCGCGAACAGCCCGGCCGACTGTGGCGTCAGATCGAGGCGCGAGGTGTCGGCGCCGCGCACGATATCGGCCAGGCGATCGAGGCCGGGCGCGTCGAGCTTGTACTCGGCAATGAAGGCGTCGAAGCTGCACTTCTCGCCGACATGGGTGAACTTCACGCCAGGGACGTCGTAGGGCTCGGCGCCGGTTTGCTTCGCCGTCGCCAGCACGCGGTCGGCCGGCACGTAGAGAAACTCCGGCTGCTTGTCGATGAAGCGCGTGATCAGCCACGGACAGGCGATACGGTCGATCTTGGGGCGCTCACGGGTGACCCACTTCATGGCTTGTCTCCTTCCTTGTGCGGTTCGGTAGGCAGACCGTCGGCGCGCCACGCGCCGATGCCGCCAGCGATCGTCACCGCGTCGAGGCCGTGCTCGCGCAGCTTGGCGGCGCAATCGCCGCCGATCTCGAAGCCCCAGGCGCAGTACACCAGCGCCTTGGCGCCCTTGGGCAGCGTGGCCACGACATCGTCGACTCGTCCAGGTGGCGCACGGCGCGCACCACGCAGGCGCACCGGCACGCTGGTCGCGTCGTCGGGCTGGCGCGCGTCGATCACCAGCAGATCGGGATTGGCCTCGAGCAACGCGCGCGCGGCGTGCGTGCCGATGGCGTGCGCCCTCTTCTCTGTCGGCGCACCGGCGAAACGCGCCGCCACTCGCTGCCAGGCGATGTTCGCCATAAAGGCGTCGACATACGCCGCGACGTTGGCGCCGAAGTCGATGTGATAGGCGTGCTCGTACATATCGAGCGCCAGGATCGGCGCGCCGCCCGCCAGGCTGTGCGTATGGTCGGCGGCCCAGACATTCGTGAGCTGCCCGTCGCGCGGCGAGCGCGTCAGCAGCGCCCAGCCCGAACCGCCACCCAGCGCCTTGCCCATGGCGACGAACTCGGCGCGCCAGCGCGCCAACGATCCGAAGTCGCGCGCGATTGCCTGCGCCAGCTCACCCTCGGGCTCGCCGCCGGGCCCACCCAGCGCCTCGAAATAGAGTTCGTGCAGCAGCATAGAGTTGGTGGCGATCAGCTCCTCGCGCTTTAGCCCGTTGAGGCGGAATCCCGGCACGCTCGCTGGATCCAGAGCGCCAAGTTCGCCGCGGATCGCGTTCAGCCGGCGCACAGCGCCGCCGTAGTTGTTCTCGTAGTGGCTAGCAATCATGCGGGCGCTGAGCCCGTTGAGCCGCGCGGGCTTGAAGGAGATCGGCCGGGCGTGGAGCGACATGAATGCCTCGTTGATACACTCGTTTCACCAGTAAGATATCCTTGCCTCAAAGGAAGGCAAGTAGAAAATGATATGAGTGTTGCGATTTATGTTATCAACATGATACGAATGCACTATGGACGCGTCCGAGAGTTCCGAGTCGCCGCGCTGGCTGCTGCTGATCCACCAATTGCCGGCCAAGCCGGCCTACGCACGGGTGAAGATCTGGCGGCGGCTGAAGGGCCTGGGCGCGGTGACGGTGAAGAACTCGGTCTACGCCCTGCCCAGCAACGCCGACACCCGGGAGGACTTCGCCTGGCTGGTCCAGGAGATCGTCGAGCTCGGCGGCGAGGCCTTCACCTGCGAGGCGGCGCTGGTCGACGGCCTCGACGACAGCGAGGTCCAGGCGTTGTTCGACGCGGCGCGCGACGAGGACTACGCGGAGATCGCCACGGCCGCGCGCGAGCTTGCCGGGCGCCGTGACAGCCTGGAGACGGCGGAGGCGCGCACCGAGTTCATCACGCAGGTGACGCGACTGCGCCGGCGTCTCGACGAGATCATCGCCATCGACTTCTTCGGCGCCGACGGACGCGAGCCAGCCAAGGGCCTCGTCTCGGGGCTCGAGGCGGACCAAAAACAGGAGGACGCCGTGCGCGAGGTTCAATCGAACGCCGCCGACGCTGGCGGGCTGAAGGGCCGCGTCTGGGTGACGCGCAAGGGCGTGCAGGTCGATCGGGTCGCCTCGGCCTGGCTGATCCGCCGTTTCATCGATGACGAGGCGCGTTTCAAGTTCGTGTCGGGTACCGGCTACGCGGCGAAGCCCGGCGAACTGCGCTTCGACATGTTCGAGGGCGAATTCACCCACCGCGGCGATCGCTGCACCTTCGAGGTGTTGGTCGGCGAAGTCCGCACGCTGAGCGGCGCCGACGATCCGGCGCTGAGCGCGATCGGTGAGATCATCCACGACATCGACCTGAAGGACGGCAAGTATGGCCGCGAGGAAACCGCTGGCATCCGCAACCTGATCGCTGGCATCGCCGCCGCGCATCGCGACGACGAACAGCGTATTGCGCGGGCAGCCGCCGTGCTCGACGATCTCTACAAGTATTTCACCAGCAAGCGGGGCCAGGCGTGAAAGACCACGGCGTCTCTTTCGGCGAGGCCGTGAAGGTCTGGCTGCGCGTCGCGGCGCTGAGCTTCGGCGGGCCCGCCGGCCAGATCGCCGTCATGCACCGGATCATCGTCGAGGAGAAGCGCTGGATCGGCGAGACGCGTTTCCTGCAGGCGCTGAACTACTGCACCTTGCTGCCCGGACCCGAGGCGCAGCAGCTCGCCACCTATATCGGGTGGTTGATGCACAAGACGAAAGGCGGGCTGACCGCCGGCCTGCTCTTCGTGCTGCCCGGCTTCCTGTCGATCATGGCGCTGAGCTGGATCTACGTGATCTTCGGCAAGGTCGGCATCGTGCAAGGCCTGTTCTTCGGCCTGAAAGCGGCGGTGCTGGCGATTGTCATCGAGGCCGTGGTGCGCGTCGGCAAGCGGGCGCTGAAGAACCGGGTGATGGTTGGCATCGCCGCCGCGGCCTTCATCGCCATCTTCTTCTACGACGTGCCCTTCCCGCTGATCATCGTCCTCGCCGGCGTGCTGGGCTACATCGGCGGCCGCGCCGGCATGTCGGCGTTTCTCGCCGGCGGCGGACACGGCAAGGTCGGCGACAAGCAGGTCGCCGATCGCGACTCGCTGCTGGGCGAGCAGACGCCCGATCATGCGCGCCCAAACCTGCGCTGGTCGCTCACCATCAGCGCGGTGTTCCTGGTGCTGTGGCTGACGCCGGTCGCGGCGTTGTTGCTGACCTTGGGGCCCGACAATGTCTTCAGCAACATCGCGGTCTTCTTCAGCAAGATGGCGGTCGTGACCTTCGGCGGCGCCTACGCCGTGCTGGCCTATGTCGCGCAGCAAGCGGTGGAGCAGTATCAGTGGGTCAGCGCCGGCGAGATGCTCGACGGGCTCGGCATGGCCGAGACCACACCCGGGCCGCTGATCATGGTGACGCAGTTCGTCGGCTTCCTCGCCGCGCACCGAGCACCCGGCGGCCTGCATCCGCTGCTCGCCGCCAGTCTGGGTGGCATCCTCACCACCTGGGTGACCTTCGCGCCCTGCTTCCTGTGGATCTTCTTTGGCGCACCCTTCGTCGAGGCGCTGCGTGGCAACAGGGCGCTGTCGGCGGCGCTGGGCGCGATCACGGCGGCGGTGGTCGGCGTGATCCTGAACCTCGCGATCTGGTTCGCGCTTCAAGTGCTGTTTACCAAGCACACACCCTTCGCCTGGCTCGGCATGTCGCTTCAGGCACCAGTGCTATCGTCGGTCGACTGGCCGTCGCTGGTGCTGGCCGCGGCCGCGGCGATCGCGGTGTTCCGCTTCAAGATCGGCATGATCCCGGTACTGCTGGCGAGCAGCGCCGCCGGCATCGCCTGGTACTTCCTGCGCGGCGCGCTCTGATCGCCGTGGGCGTCGGCGTTTCAAGCCGGCGCCGCGATGCGCAGCGCGAGGATGTCCTCCGGCGATTCGGCGACGCGAAGATAGTCGTCCGATGCGCCCGGGAACACGATGCGGGTTTCCGACTCGACAACGCGAATGTAGGCCACGTTCGCCATGTTGACGAAGATCGCCACGCCGTTCGGCGCTGTGCATTTTATCCATTCGGATGACATGATAGGGCTCCTGCCCTTGCGGTTCCGGACTCCGAGAGGAGGTCCAGTCGTTCACATGCGACGCGGCGTTGCCATTGGGCGACGCCGACGCGTCACCCATGCGCCACTATCGCGCCATCCGCAATCACTTAGGCAGGCTGGAGTTGTTCAGCCTGCCGCCTTGTGTGCGCGGCCCATACCATCGAACAGATCGAGCATGCGGCCGATCCAGTCATGCAGCGGATCGTCTCCGGCCAGTAGCGGCAAGGCGCAGACGGTGCGCGCCCACATGAAGGCGCCCATCACCGTATAGTCGGGATAGGCCGGCGCGGCGCCTGAAATGAAGGGCTGCATACGCAACTGCTGCCGCAGCGGCTCCACGGTCGCGCGCAGCGCCGGGATTCGCTGCTCGCGCGCGGCCGTCTGCGCCTCCTCCAGACTTGTGCCCAGTCGCTTTTCGCGGCTCTCGCGGAAATAAGCCTGGTCCGCCGGGTGGACCGCGGCGTGGATGTCGGCGACAAGCAGCGGGAACAGCGCACCGTGCAGCGTGACATTGGTCCAGGCGGCGACGAAGCGCGCGAAGGCCTTGCCGCGTTCGCCACCCAACAGCGCCGGGCCGTCGGTGTAGGTCTCGTCGAGATGCTCCGCGATATCCCAACTGTCCTTCACCACCCTGCCGCCATGGCCATGGTCGACCATCACGGGCACGGTGCGCGCCTGAGCGAAGGCGATCTTGTCCTTCTCGGTGAAGCCCACCGCGACCTCGTTCCAGGCCAGGCGCTTGTGCGCCAATGCGAACTTCGCGCGCCAGCAGAACGGGCTGGGCCGACGGCCGCCACTGACGTCGAGGTCGTAGAGGGTGATTGTCGCCATGGCCAACTCCGGTCGCACCTGGCGCCGCATCGTAGAGATGCGGCGCCGTCGCCGCTACCGCGCCTTCTTCACCGACTTTTTCGGAGGCGCGACATACCGAACGCGCGTCATGGCCCAGGGGCTGGGCTTCGGCTTGACCGAGATATCGCCCATGTCGATTTCCGCCGCATGCATGAGCTCCGTCAAGGCGGCACACACCGCCGCCGCCGCCGCCTTGGGCTCCTTCAGTTCGTCGGCGATTTTCGCCGCGATGGCGAAGCTGATGTCGAAACCGGCCGCCTTGAAGGCCAGAATGACCTCGCTGGGACTCATCGGGTCAAACGAGCCGCCCAGCTTCAGCGCGTTGGTGCCGGCGGTGGTCATCGCGTTCTGGGCGCCGCTCTTGGCAGAGTCCTTCAGCGTGTCCTGCCAATCCTTGAGCGGCTTCAGCAGGCCTTCGAGGAACTTCTTGCCCGCCAGCTTCAGCAGGTTGAACGTGCCGCCCGACACCCAGGTGCTGTAGATCGCCGACGCGATCTCGTAATAGTCCTTGGCGGTGTCGACGCAGTCCTTGGTCGTCGAAATATACTCGTCCCACGTCATGCCGTCCTTGATCTCGGGGATCTTGGGCAGGCCGGCGATCTACAGCCAGCCCTTGTCGGCCTGCGTGATGGCGTTGGTCACCTCCGTCTTGACGCTCGCTGGAATCGTCTTGATCCCGTCGAAGATGGCGCGGTGATCAGCGCTTCGTAGAGCGTGGGCGTGGTCTTGATCATCAGCGCCCGCGCGCGTAGGGCCGCCTGGATGATCGGGATCGCCTTCTCGATCGCCGGTATGGCGGTCAGGACCCAGAGATTGAAGGAATGACTCGTTGCGATTGTCAACGAACCCTGCGTGATCGCCCCCGCCGGCAAGCTGGCCAGGACCGCCGGCGCGCAGATCATGACGATGATCGCCGACGTGACCATGACTTCCATGGCCCAGCCGATCCCGGCGGTGTTGATCGCGACCTTGTCGATCGTGTTGGTATCGTTGTCAAAACCGCTGCGGTTCTGCTCGTAGATCTTGCCGCCACTCTCGAACAGCAACGTGTCGCCGATGATTCCGAGGATGACGCGCTTGGTCCCGAGGCTGGTCTTCCAGGTTTGCCCGACCTCGAATGTAGAGCTTTGGAAAGCGCCGATGGCGGGGGCGGCACCGACACCGCGGCCGATGGTGGACGGCGAGAAGGGACTTGCCCCTGCTGTCGATTTGCGGTGCCACCCCAGCCACTTTTCGAGAATCTTGTTGTCGGCTTGATTGATCATTGTTGCCCCCAAGTCCGGCCTGCGATGTTTCACAAGCTCGGCGATATCTTGAGGGCGACCCTAGCGGCCGCCTGTTCCTCAGGGAACAGGCGGCGGAAAATCCGTCCGACTCATCGACCGTCGATCATCTTGATAATGCCGGAGCAATCGACGGCACCCGAGCCGGCATTGACGAACAGGCTGTAGAGCTGCGCCGCCTCCGCGCCCATCGGCGTCGAGGCGCCGACCGCGCGCGCCGCGTCCTGCGCCAGCATCAGGTCCTTCAGCATCATCGCCGCGGTGAAGCCGGCCGCGTAGTCGCGATTGGCCGGCGAGGCCGGCACCGGGCCCGGTACCGGGCAATAGCTGGTGAGCGCCCAGCTCTGCCCCGACGACGTCGAAGCGATATCGAACAGCTTCTGCGCGTCGAGGCCCAGCCGCTTGGCCATCGTGAAGGCCTCGCAGGTACCCAACATGGCGATACCGAGCATCATGTTGTTGCAGATCTTGGCGGCCTGGCCGTTGCCGCTGGCGCCGGCGTGCACGATGTTGCGGCCCATCTTCTCCAGGATCGGCTTGGCGCGCGCGAACGCCGTTTCCGGGCCGCCGACCATGAAGGTCAACGTGCCGGCCACCGCGCCGCCGACGCCGCCGGACACCGGCGCGTCGACCATGTCGAGCCCGACCTTGGCCGCCGCCGCCGCGACGTGGCGCGCGCTGTCGACATCGATGGTCGAACAGTCGATCAGCAGCGCGCCCTTGGCCGCGGCGCCCAGCACGGCGCCTTCGTAGACCTCCCGTACATGCTTGCCGGCGGGCAGCATGGTGATCACCACCTCGGCGCCCTTGACCGCCGTGGCGACGTCGGCCGCGCGTGACGCGCCAGCGGCGACGGCGGCCTCGACAGCCTTGGCGGATAGATCGAAGGCCGCGACCTGATGCTGCGCCTTGAGCAGGTTGGCGGCCATTGGCCCGCCCATATTGCCCAGTCCGATAAAGGCGATCTTCGCCATGTCGATTTCTCCCTCAGTCGAACGTCAGGTCGTTGTCCACGGGCCGGAAATGAGCCTCGACCATCTCGCGCGAGACGCCCTGCAAGGTCGCCGGCGTCCAGGTCGGCTTCTGATCCTTGTCGATCAGCACGGCCCGCACGCCCTCGAAGAAGTCATGGCCGGGCTTCATGCATTCCTGGGACATGCGGTATTCGATGGTCATCACGTCCTCGAACGAGCGGTTGGCGCAGCGCGCCAGCTGCTCGAGCGTGATCTTCAGCGACAGCGGGGACATCTTCTGCAAGATCGCGAGTTGCTTGCCGGCCCACTCGCTGCCATGAGCTTTCAGCTTGGCGAAGATCTCCTCGACGCTGCCGGCCGAGAAGCAGCGATCGATATCGGCCATCATCGCCGGCAGGCTCGGCGTACCCGGATCCTCGGCGAAGGGCGCGACAATGGCGTCGACACGCCGCGGCAGCGGTGGCCCCGACAGGTCCGACTTGGCCAGCGCCTCGACCACCTGCGGCAGCTTCGCGCTCGGCACATAGGCTTGCACGATGCCGGCCCAAAGCGCGTCCGCCGCGCGCAGGCGATGGCCTGTCAGCGCCAGGAACACGCCCAGCGCGCCGGGCAGGCGATTGAGGAAGTAGCCGCCGCCGACATCGGGAAACAAGGCGATCGCTGTCTCCGGCATGGCGAACAGGAACTTCTCGGTGGCGATCGAGTAGGTGCCGTGCACCGACAGGCCGACGCCGCCGCCCATGTCGATGCCGTCGATCAGCGAGATCCACGGCTTGGCGAAGCGGTAGATGCGGCGGTTGACAATGTACTCCTCGCGGAAGAAGTCGCGCCGGCCGGTACCCGAGGGATTGTCCTTGGCTTCGCGCGCCAGGAAGGCGACGTCACCGCCGGCGCAGAACGCCTTGTCACCGGCGCCGCGCACGATCACCGCCTTCACCTGGGGATCCTTCTCCCACTGCGGCAGCATCCGCTCCATCTCGCGGATCATGCCCACTGACAGCGCGTTAAGCGCCCGTGGCCGATTCAGCGTCATGACGCCCAGGCCGTCCTTCACTTCGAACAGAATTTCCGCTTCCGACACGCTCACACTCTCCATCAACCAGTCATCAGTCGCCGCGCGATCACCACGCGCATGATCTCGTTGGTGCCCTCGAGGATCTGATGCACCCGCAGATCGCGCAGATAGCGCTCCAGCGGAAAGTCCTTGAGATAGCCGTAGCCGCCGTGCAGCTGCAGCGCCTCGTTGACGATGCGGAAGCCGGCGTCGGTGGCGAAACGCTTGGCCATGGCGCTGGCCTGCGTGGCGTCGGGCGACTTCGCGTCGAGCAGCGCCGCCGCCTTGTGGATCAGCAGGCGCGCGGCCTCCAGATCGGTCGCCATGTCGGCGAGCTTGAACTGCGTGGCCTGGAAGTCGGCGATCGGCCTGCCGAACTGCTTGCGCTCGACGACGTAGCGCGAGGCTGTTTCGAGGCAGGCGCGCGCACCGCCCAGCGAGCAGGCGCCGATGTTGATGCGTCCGCCATCGAGGCCGGCCATGGCGATGCGAAAGCCATGGCCCTCGGGCCCGATGCGATTGGCGACCGGCACGCGGCAATTCTCCAGGATCACCGCCGCGGTAGGCTGGCTGTTCCAGCCCAGCTTCTCCTCCTGCTTGCCGAAGCTCAGGCCGGGCGTGCCGTTCTCGATCGCCAGGCACGAAACGCCGCCCGCGCCCTCGCCGCCGGTGCGCACCATCGTGACGTAGATGTCGCTGCGCCCGCCGCCCGATATGAACGCCTTGGTGCCGTTGAGCACGTAGTGGTCGCCGTCGAGCACCGCTTTGGTCCGCAATCCCGCGGCATCCGACCCGGCGCCGGGCTCGGTCAGGCAGTAGCTGGCGAAATGCTCCATCGAGCACAGCTTCGGCAGGAAGCGTTGGCGCTGCGCCTGATCGGCGAAAGCGTCGATCATCCACGCCGCCATGTTGTGGATGGAGATGTAGGCCGCGGTCGACGGGCACGCCGCCGACAGCTCCTCCATGATCAGCGCCGCATCGAAGCGAGAGAGCGCGCTGCCGCCGACATCGTCGCGCACATAAATGCCGCCGAAGCCCAGCGAGGCGGCCTCGCGCAGCGTGTCGACCGGGAAGGTCTTGTCGCGATCCCAGGCGGCGGCGTGCGGCAGCATGCGATCGCGCGCGAAATCGCGGGCGACCTTTTGGAACGCGGCCTGGTCTTCGGAGAGCGTAAAATCCATCGGCGGCCACCATAGCCAGCGACCCCGGCCTGTCAACGAAGCGTGCCTCGGCTATTCTGCCGAAGACGGCGAACAGGAGAGATCGATGACGTGGCGTCCCATGACGGCCGAGGAACTGGTCAGCCGGCCGGAGGCGCGCCTCGAGGGTTCGCTGTTGCTGATCGTGTTGTGCGCCGCGGCACTGGGCGTCGTCGCCATCCTGTTGCTGCTGGCGGCGCTGCTCACCCTACCCGCGGCGCTGCTGTTCGGCGGCTTCGCAGGCAGCCTCCTCACCGGCAGGGGACCGGCCGGGCTGGCCGCCCTGTACGCGATCCCGACGCTTTACCTTCTGATCTGGGCCTTGGCGTTCTTGATCATGACGTTCATGCGCTCGCCCTTGGCGCCGGGTTTAGCCTCCTGGGGACTCATCGGCTGGGCTGGCGTGCGCCTGGTGGTCAGCGTCGCCGGCCAGTTCTGGATCGCCAGCCAGTACAGCGGCGGCGCGGAATTCATGCTGCAATCGCTGGTACCGATGCTTCTCGCCTTTATTGGCGAGGCGATGCTGGTTGTCGGCTTCTGGATCTACATGCGCGACAGCCCACGGCCCAACGCCTATTTCCGTCGTCGGCTCAGGGCAGGCTGACGCTCGGCAGCTCAAGGAAACACTGGCTGGGCGCCGACGGCGGCTCCTCGACGCGACGCATGATGAAGGTCGAGCAAGCGGGCCCTTCGACGCGACCGACGATGCGGTCGCGCCCGCCGGAGAAGCGCCCGCGGAAGTTCACCGTGACATAGCCTGATGGTCGCAGGATCCAGCGGCTCTCGTCGCTCTCCAGGTTGATCGCGCCCGATGCGGTGTCGACATGGCCGAGCATGGTGTAGCAGCCGACGGGCACGTCGGGGTTTGCGGGCACCGGGTAGAAGTGGAACAGCGCCTCGGCGTTCTGATCGTCGCCGCGGATGGTCAACGTCACGCCGGTGAGACCCTGCGCGCAGTAGTACGTGCCCTGCCAGCGGCCGGCCAGGCGGTTCTGCGCCGATGCGGCTGTGGCCACCAGTAGCGCAGCCAACAACACACCAAGCAGCCGGATCATTCCACGCTCTCCCTGCGGCACGGCGACGGCTTACCGGGCGGCGCCCGCTGTCCTATAACCTCGGTCAGGGGAGAGATAATCCATGCCGCAGCGCCATACCACCCTCGGCTCGTTCCCGACCACGCGCATGCGCCGCAACCGCCGCGCCGACTGGTCGCGCCGACTCGTGGCCGAGACGAAGCTCAGCGTCGACGACCTGATCTGGCCGGTCTTCGTGCAGGAAGGCAGCAACGCGCGCACGCCCGTCTCCTCGATGCCCGGTGTCGATCGCCTCAGCGTCGACCTGTTCGTCGAGGCGGTGCGCGAGGCGCGCGATCTCGGCATCCCGGCGATCGCGATCTTCCCCGAGGTCGATCCAACGGCGAAGACGCCCGACGCGCGCGAGGCCTACAACCCCAAGGGTCTGGTCTGTCGCGCCATCCGGGCGGCGAAGAAGGCCGTGCCCGATATCGGTATCGTCTGCGACGTGGCGCTGGATCCCTTCAATAGCGATGGTCATGACGGCATCGTCCAGGACGGCGTGATCCTCAACGACGAGTCGGTCGAGGTGATGATCAAGCAGGCGCTGGCACAGAGCGAGGCCGGCTGCGACGTGCAGGCGCCGTCGGACATGATGGATGGGCGCATCGGCGCCTTCCGCAAGGCGATGGACGCGGCCGGCTATCAGCATGTGCAGATCATGTCCTACGCGGCGAAATACGCGTCGGCCTTCTACAACCCCTTCCGCGACGCCATCGGCAGCTCGGGCGCGCTGAAGGGCGACAAGAAGACCTATCAGATGGACCCGGCGAACTCCGACGAGGCGCTGCGCGAGGTCGGCATGGACATCGCCGAGGGCGCCGACATGGTGATGGTCAAGCCCGGCCTGCCCTATCTCGACATCGTGCGCCGGGTGAAGGACGCCTTCGGCGTGCCGACCTACGCCTATCAGGTGAGCGGCGAGTACGCGATGCTCAGGGGCGCGGCCGATCGCGGCTGGCTGGTATGGGAGAAGGTGCTGATGGAGGCTCTCAGCTCTTTCAAGCGCGCCGGCTGCGACGGCATCCTGACCTACGGCGCCGTCGACGCGGCGAAGCTGCTGGCGAAGAAGTAGACGCCAGGCCACGTGCCATGCGCCTGATCCCGTCCGCCCGAGCGCTGCTGATCGATCCGGACGATCGCGTACTGATGATGAAGCTGGCGGGGCGACGCATCGTCGATCCCGCCGCGCGGCTGCGGCCGACCTTCTGGGTGACGCCCGGCGGCTCGCTCGAAGCCGGCGAATCGTTCGAGGACGGATTGCGTCGTGAGCTGCGCGAGGAGACCGGATTGGAGCTCGAGGACATCGGCCGCCACGTCTGGATCAGCGACAAGGAGCTGGATATCGGCGGTGAGCGCGTCCTGACCCGTGCCCACGTCTACGCGCTGCGCGTGCCGGCGTTCGAACCCGTGGTGAAAACCATGACACCGGAAGAAGCCGATTCGTTTCGCGGCTTCCGCTGGTGGTCACTCCAGGACATCGCCGCCTCGCGCGAGAGCTTCATCCCGCGCGATCTCGGCGGCCTGCTCCGCCCCCTGCTCACCGGTGCTTGGCCCAAAGAACCGATCCAGATCGTGCCTTGACGGGGAGCTACGGCACGCCCGGGAAACTGTTGACGTACATGATCTTGATGTCGGGGAACGACGTCACGAACTGGATCTTCAGGTCGGGCCACGACGTGACCATCTGCCACTTGCCGCAGGAATCGGCGAACGAGTTGACGTGCATGACCTTTAGATCGGGAAACGAGTTCACGATCTGGATCTTGATCTCAGGCGACGACGTCACGACCTCGACCTTGCCCCAGAGCTTGCGGCCCTTGAACGTGCAGTCCTTGCCGACGGCCTGCGCGGCCGCGCCACCGGCGCCGACACCCAGTGCCAGCGCCGCCACCAGCGCGCATGTCGCAATCCTCATGCAGTGATCTCCCTGATGAAGCGCTCGATGGCGCGATCATGCCATGGCACGGAATGGCCGGCGGCATGAAAGCCGACGTGTCCGCCACCGTCGGCCAATAGCGGTGTCAGGTCGGCGTGCGCCTTCCAGTCGAAGCCGCGATAGATCGCGATCGGCACCCATGGATCGTCGTTGGCGGCGATCACCAGGGTGGGCTTGCGGATCGCCGGCATGAAGCGCAACGCGCGATTCTGTTCGTAGTAGTCCTCGGCGCCGGCGAAGCCATGGCGCGGCGCGATGAAGACCTCATCGTAGTCCCACACCGACGCCGAACCGAGGATCGCCGCGCGCTCGGCAGCGGTGAGGCGCGCGCCCTCGGCCGTCGCCTCGGCCTTCATCTGACCGAGGATGTAGCGATGGTAGATGCGATTGCGCGGCCGCAGCATATGCTGGCAGGTGACCGACAGATCGATCGGCGTGCAGACGGTGGCGGCGCCGATCAGCGGCGCCGACCCACGCTCCTCGCCGAGGAACTTCAGCAGCATGTTGCCGCCCAGCGAGTAGCCGATGGCGAAGATGCCGCCCGCGGTCAACGCCGGGTCCAGCATCCCCAGCACGGCGCGGAAGTCCTGCGATCTGCCGGCGTAGTAGATGTCGCCGCAGGTCGTGCGCGAGGGGCCGGCTGCCCGCAGGTTGAGCCGCAGCACACGCCGCCCGAGCGACAGCATGTGGCGCGTCGTCGTATGGATGTAGGCGCTGTTCTCGCTGCCCGTCAGGCCGTGAATCAGGATCACCAATGGCCCGCCGCGATCGACTTGTGGCCGATCGAGCGTCGCCAGCAGCGTGTCGCCGCTGCCATCGGCCATGGGCAGGCGGATACGCTCGCTCGATGCCGCGCCGAGGCCAGCCCGCGGCGGCACGATGCGGTTGGCGATGGTCTGCAGATCGGCGGTCAGCCAGGGAAAGCGCGGACGGAACGGCTCTAGGTCGAGGGCGACAGACATTGTCGCGAACAATACCATTGTTGCGTCCCCGACAGGCGCCGGACATAACGCGCCCATGACCCGCCCAAACTTCGCCCTCGGCGTCGCGCTGGTCGCCGGCGGCGCGCTGTGCTGGAGCTTCGCAGGCGTCGTCACGCGCTCGCTGCAGGCCAATCCCTGGGAGATCGTGTTCTGGCGCTCCGTGGTGATGGCGCTGACGATCGGCGGCTATCTCCTGGTGTTCGATCGCACCGCGACGCTCGATGCGATCCGCCGCGCCTGGCGCGCGATGCTCCTGAGCGCCTTCTGTCTGTCAGGCGCCTTTGTCGGCTTCTTCGTCGCGCTGGACCACACCACCGTCGCCAACACGCTGGTCGTCACGGCTTCGGCGCCGCTGATCGCCGCCCTGCTGGCGCGCGTCTTCCTCGGCGAGACGGTGCGGCCGGCGACCTGGATCGCCATGCTGGCGGCGATCGGCGGCGTGGCCCTGACGGTCGTCGATTCCCTGTCGAGCACCGGCATCGTCGGGCCGCTGCTGGCGCTGTTCTGCGCCATCAGCTTCGCCGCCAACATGGTGGTGATCCGCACCCGGCCCGATGTGAACATGATGTTCTCAGTCGTGCTGGGCGGTATCGTCTCGGCCCTGATCACGCTGCCGCTGGCCTGGCCGTTTCCGGCGCCTTCGCATGAAATCCCATGGTTGGCCTTCCTCGGTGTCGTGCAGCTCGGGCTGGGCCTCGTGCTCTTCACCCTGGGCCTGCGCCACCTGCCGGCGGCGACCGCGAGCCTGGTCGGCCTCCTCGAGACAGTGCTCGGTCCGCTCTGGGTCTGGCTGGCTTTCGGCGAGACGCCTGGGCTCTATGGCTTCATCGGTGGCGGCGTGATCCTGGGCGCGCTGGCGCTCAACACGCTGTGGGAGGCGCGCGCCGCGCGACCAAGGCTGGCGCCGGCCTGAGCCGCCTTTTCGCCATTCTCGCGCGGCAGGCTCACGGCCAATGAAACGCGCCGCCTTCGTCCTCAGCCTCGCCCTCGCCGCCCTGTTCGTGTTCGGCCATCCCGCGCGTTGGACCGCGGCCGCGCTGCTGATGGCCGACATCGCCGCCACCGGCGAACCGTCGTTCTACAAGCGATTGACCAATACGCCGATCGAGACCCAGAGCGCGCTGCGCAATATCGAGGTCGATCTCTACACCCCGGCCGACGGCACGCGCGCCAGCCTGGTGCTGGTGCCCGGCGCAGCCGTGCTCGGCCGCGAGGAGCCGCGCCTGCGCAATCTCGCGCGCTCGCTGGCGCGCGCCGGCTTTCGGGTGGTCGTACCGGAGCTCCCCGGCCCGCGCCGGCTTTCGCTGTCACGCGCCGATGCCGAGATCCTCGCCGAGGTCCTGCGCGGCGCCAGCGCCGACCGCCCCCGGCCGCCGCTGGGTATCGCGGCGGTGTCCTATGGCGTCGGCCCGGCGATCATCGCCGCGCTCGAGCCCGATCTTGTGGACAAGGTCGACTTCATCGTCGGCATCGGCGGCTATCACAACGCCGATAGTGCCATCCAGTTCATGGTCACCGGCACGTTCCGTCGCGCCAATGACCCGCGGCTGCATCGCATGGCACCCAACACCTACAGCCGCTGGGTTTTCCTGCACGCCAATGCCGGACGCCTCGACGATGCGCGCGACCGCGACCTCCTGCGGGCGCTGGCCGATCGCCGGCTCGACGACGCCAACGCCTCCTCCGCCGATATCCGCGCGTCGCTGTCGCCGCCGGGACTGGCGGTCCTCGACCTTCTCGAAGCCACCGACCCGGCGCAGGTGCCGGCTCTTGTCGCGGCGCTGCCGGAGGCGATCAGGCGCGACATCGACTCGCTGAACCTCGCGCTGCACGACCTCAAGCCGCTGTCGGCGCGGCTGATCCTCGTGCACGGCCGCGACGATCCGATCATTCCCTACAGCGAAAGCGAGGCGTTGGCCACCGCCGCCCGCCCCGGCGCCGCCCGGCTGTTCCTGGTCGAGCGCATCGGCCACATCGGCTTCACGTCGGTGACCCTGGCCAACGCCTGGACGGTGTGGCGGGCCGTCGATGCGCTGCTGGGCGAGCGGCGCTGACGAATTGTGATCCCCGGGCACGGCAGTACGGCATAAACGTCACACCCCGAGGTTCGATGTGCGCGTAAAAGCGGGACGATGGTCCTGGGCTTGTCCTACGAACTGCTCGCGCTCCTGTTCGCCGCCGGCGCGCTGGGCACGGCGATCAACGCCGTGGCTGGCGGGGGCACACTCGTAACCTTCCCGGCCTTCCTCGCCGTCGGCGTCTCGCCGGTGGTCGCCAACGCCTCCAATGCGGTGGCGATCTTCCCCGGCCGAATCCTGGTGGTACGCGCCTACCGCCGCGAGCTCGCGCGCCACCTCAGGATCTGCGTGATCACCGCCATCGCCTGCCTCGCCGGCGGCTTCGTAGGCGCGCTGTTGCTCTTGCGCTCCTCGGACTCGGGGTTTCTACGCGCGGTGCCGTGGCTGCTGCTGGTCGCCACCCTGCTCTTCGCCTTCGACCGCCGGCTGGCACGTCTTGCACGGCCCCGACGCGGCGGGCCGGCCGCGTCGCCGGGCCGTATCGCCCTGGTCTGTCTCGCCCTGTTCGCGATTTCGATCTATGGCGGCTTCTTCGCCGCCGGATTGGGGCTGCTGATGATGCCGTTTCTCGCCGTGCTCGGCGTCGAGGAGATGCAGGAGCTCAACGGCATCAAGAATCTGCTGGTCACCGTGGTCACCAGCGTCGCGGTGCTGAGCTTCATCGTCGCCGGCGCGGTATCTTGGCCTGGCACTGTCGCGATGAGTCTGGGCAGCCTGTTCGGCGGTTATATCGGCGGTCCGCTGGCGCGGCTGATGCCGGCCCTTCTGATGCGCGTCCTGATCATCGTTTTCGGCATGGTGCTCAGCACCTACTATTTCTGGAAGGTCTATCTGGTCTGAGCTATGAGACTCCCCATTCGAGGGAGTCGCATGACCGTATCCAGTACCAAAGGTCCGCTTTCGGGCGTTACCGTCATCGATCTGTCGCGCATCCTCGCCGGCCCTTACTGCACCATGATGATGGCCGAGCTGGGCGCGCGGGTGATCAAGGTCGAGCCGCCCAAGGGCGGCGACGACGCGCGCGCCTATGGCCCGTTCATCGAGGGCCGCTCGATGTATTTCGCCTCGGTCAACCGCGGCAAGGAATCGATCGCGCTGGACCTGAAGCTCGACGCCGACCGGGCGATCTTCGAGAAGCTCCTGGGCAAGGCCGATGTCATCGTCGAGAACTTCCGTCCCGGCACGATGGAGAAGCTAGGCTATGGCTGGGAGCAGCTGCATCCCAAGTATCCGCGGCTGATCTACGCCTCGGCCTCGGGCTTCGGCCACACCGGCCCGAATTCCAAGGACCCCGCCTACGACATGGTCGTGCAGGGCATGGGCGGCATCATGAGCGTCACCGGCTACCCCGAGGTACCGCCGGCGCGTGTCGGCATGTCGATCGGCGACATCGGCGCCGGCCTCTACACCGCCGTAGCCGTCAACGCCGCGCTGCTGCATCGCTTCCGCACCGGTGAATCCACCAAGGTCGACATCGCCATGTTCGACTGCCAGATCGCGCTGCTCGAGAACGCGGTCATGCGGTACCAGGTCGAGCGCGAGATCCCCGGCCCGCTGGGCGCGCGCCACCCGACGATCACGCCGTTCCAGGCGTTCCGTACCGGCGACGGCTTCCTGATCATCGCCGCCGGCAATGACGGGCTGTGGCTCAAGACCTGCGAGGCGCTGGGCCGATCCGACATGGCGGGCAACCCCGCCTACAAGACCAACGCGCTGCGCCTGAAGAGCTACGAAAGGATCCAGAACGAGATCGAATCGGTGCTCAAGACCAACACCACAGCGCACTGGATCGGCGTGCTCGGTAAGGCCGGCGTGCCCTGTGGGCCGATCAACAACATAGAGCAGGCGCTGGCCCACCCGCAGATCGCGGCGCGCAACATGCTGGTCTCCGTGCCCGACGGAAACGGCGGCACGCTGAAGCTCGCTGGCAATCCGCTGAAGATGTCGGCTTTCCCCGACCCCACGACGCGCGCGCCGGCGCCCGACCTCGACATCGACCGCGCCCGCATCGTGAAGTGGCTGGACGGGGCGTGAGGCACGGCACCTCATACCTCGCCCCGCTCGCGGGCAAAGGCATGTCGCGATGAGGCGCCTGGGCCGCATCCTCGGTCACGTCGGCCGCGTACTGGGCGCGCTGGCAATCTTGCTCGCGGTGATGGGTACGGGCCTATACTTCCACCTGCGTGGCTCGCTGCCCTCGCTCTCGGGCAATCGCACGATCGTCGGCCTGCAGGACCGCGTGCAGATCGTGCGCGACGCCAACGCCGTGCCGCACATCTTTGCCAATTCCCACGAGGACGCGGCGCTGGCGCTGGGCTACGCCCACGCTCAGGACCGGCTGTGGCAGATGGAGTTCAGCCGCCGCATCGGCGCCGGCCGCGTGTCCGAGATGCTGCCGCCGCTGGGCCCGCTGAAGCCGCTGCTCGACCTCGACCGCTCCATGCGCGGCCTGGGCGTCTATCGCCGCGCGCAGGACAGCGTCAACGCCCTGCAGCCACGCACGCGGCGCATCCTCGAGGCCTATGCCACCGGCGTGAACACGTATATCCGCGAGCGCCAGGGTTCGTACGGGCCGGAGTTCACGCTCCTGCAGGTCACGCCCGATCCGTGGACGCCGGCCGACACGCTGGTGATCGCCAAGCTGTTCGCGCTCAGCCTCGACGGCAACTGGCGCGCCGAGCTGATGCGCGCCCGCGCGATGCTGGCGCTGGGCGAGGAGAAGACGCGCCAGCTCTTCCCGCAGCTCGACGACGCGCGCGACGCCACGCTGTCGGTGATCAACGAGGCGCTGCGCTCGCTGCCGCTCGACAGGCTCTACGACGTCACCGACCACGACGCGACGCGCAAGCGCGAGGCGTCGAACGAGTGGGTGGTGGCCGGCGCGCGCACGCGCTCGGGCAAGCCGCTGCTCGCCAACGATCCGCATCTCGGTCTCGCCGCGCCGGGCACCTGGTACCTCGCGCGTCTGGTTGGCCAGGATTTCGATATCCGCGGCGCCACCATGCCGGGTACGCCGGCGATCTTGCTGGGCCACAACAACCGGATCGCTTGGGGTTTCACCACCACCAATCTCGACAGCCAGGATCTGTTCATCGAGAAGATCGATCCGACCAACCCCAACAACTACGTCACCCCCGAGGGCTCGCGCGCCTTTGCTGTACGCGAAGAGATAATCACCGTCCGCTTCCAGGATCCGGTGCGTCTGCGCGTGCGCGAGACACGCCATGGGCCGGTGATCTCCGACGTGCTAGACTTGAAAGCCACCGCCGCGGCGGCGCCGTCGGGCCATGTGCTGGCGCTCTCGGCCACGGCGCTCGATCCCGCCGACACGTCGGCCGAAGGTTTCCTCGAGATCGGCCTGGCGACCAACTGGGAGCAGTTCCTCGCGGCGACGCGCAAGATCGTCAGCCCGATGCAGAACATCGTGTTCGCCGATATCGAAGGCAATATAGGCTTCGTTTCGCCGGCGCGCGTGCCGATCCGCCGCCGGGGCGACGGCAGCCTGCCGATGCCGGGCTGGACCGGCGAGTACGACTGGGCGGGCTTCGTGCCGTTCGAAGAGCTGCCACGCGCCTTCAATCCGCCCAGCGGCGTGATCGTCAACGCCAATGCGCGCGTTACGCCCACCACCTACCGCCACTTCATCACCAAGGACTGGGTCGAGCCCTACCGCCAGCGCCGCGCCGCGGCGATGCTCGCGGCCACCCAGCGTCACGGCATGGGCAGCATGATCGCCATGCAGGAGGACAACGTCTCGCCCGAGACCGCCGACACCCTGCCCTTGATGCTGGCCATCGAGCCGCGCGGTTTCCGCCAAGCCGCGGCCATCGACATGCTGCGCGCCTGGAACCGGCGCATGCTCGCGGACCGGCCCGAGCCGCTGATCTATAGCGCCTGGCTGCGCGAGCTGCACCGCGCGCTCTATGCCGACGAGCTCGGCGAGGATCTCTACCGCGAGGTCTCCGGCCAGAGCGTCGCCTTCCTGGTCAAGGCGCTGCGTGACAACAGCGCCTGGTGCGACGACACCCGTACGCGCGAAACCGAAACCTGCGCCGACATCATCGCGCGGTCGCTGGATACGGCGCTGGAGCAGCTCGTGGCGCGCTTCGGCACCAATATGGAACGCTGGCGCTGGGGCGATGCGCATATGGCGGTGCACCGCCACCTCCTGCTCGACGCGCTGCCGCTGGTACGCAACGCCGCCTCGGTGCGCTTTCCCGCCGATGGCGGACCGCACACGCTGAACCGCGCCGCTTACAGCGCGCGCGATCCCTTCAATGCGGTGCACGGCGCGACCTTGCGCGCCGTCTACGATTTCGAGGATCTCGACAACAGCCGCTTCGCCATCCCGCTGGGCCAGTCCGGCAATCTGCTGTCGCCGTGGTACCGCAACTTCGTCGACGGCTGGCGCCGCTTCGAATACGTGCGCATTGCCGGCTTCCGCTTCGCCGTGATCAACCAGGGCGTCGGCACGCTCAATCTCGCGCCGCCAGCGAAGTAGGCATCAGCCAGCCCTTGTAGGCAACCAGCTGGCCGAAGAGCGGCACGGCGATGGCGACGTCGAAGGTGAATCGCCCCTGCCCGTCGATCCGTTCGCGCGCACGGATGCGTGGCCAGAACAGGCGCGGCAAGCGGATGCCCAGCACATAGGCGCCGGCGATCTCCTGTGACAGGCCCTCGCCGTCCAGCGTATTGCGTAGGGCGAAAGAAAGAGCGCCAAAGCGCTCGATCACCGTGCCGGCATCCAGCCCCTCGCCGGCGTATTGCAGCGAGGCGAACGGCCTGCCCGCGAACGATCGCTGCCAGCGCTCGACGCCATCACGGACCTCGAACTCGACGGCGACGTCAACGCCCCGCGCCGCGCGTGGGATGCCGACGACACGGGCCGCGAGGAACGCAAGCGGATTCGCAGCGCCCGTGATGTCGGCACGGCCGGACCACCGCACGCGGGACACGTTGTCATGCAGGGCGCGGATCGGCGCAGGCAAGGCGGCGCAGGCATCCGCGCCGCAGACGGTTTCGTAGACCGGACCGATCTCGTCCGCCGATGTGCGGATCGCCAGCCCGTCGGCGACCGCGAGAATCTCGTCGAGCGTCAGCAGCCCGACGCAGGGGTGGGCTCCGCGCTCCACAATAGCGCCGCGCGCCAGACCTCTGGCCAGCGCGACCGCCGCCAGAGTCGGCACCCATGGTCCATCGCCCGCCTCGGCGATCAGACGCCAGCGTCGCGTCACGGCGCGGCCATCGGCCAGGCGGCCGGCGACATCGACCGCCATGCCACCGCGATCGGTGCCCAGCGCGCGCACGCGGTCGGCGAGCCAGGCGATCACGCCGGCCGCCGGCGCCAGCGAGCGCAGCCAGCGCCAGCGCACCGGCCAGGACAGCAACCACAAGCCGAGATGCAGCAGCGGCAGTTCCAGCCCGGCATGGAACAGCACCCGCTCGCGGACCTGGTACCGCTCGGGAAACAGCTCGAGATCGGGCACGTCGCAGGCCGAGAACCAGCGGCGGCCCAGGGTCGGCAGGCGCCGGCGATGCAGGTCGTGCCAACCCGCGACCTCGTCCCAACGGCCGCCGCGCCACCAGCGCAACGTGTGGCCGACGTAGCTCAGGATCGCGGCCACCGTGGCCCGGCCACGGGGTGCGCGATTGCCCGGGGTGATGGCGATGTCGATCGCTTCGATCTCGGCGAAGCCGTCGCGCAACCGATCGATCACGGCTGAGGACAAAGCGGGCACCGAGCTCGCGCCGCTGGCGACCAACACGCCGGCGGCGCGCGCTTTGTCGTCGAGCGCGCTAATCCCGGCGACAAAGCCGCGCGCATCGGCCAGATCGACGTAGTGCGCGCCAATCGCGATGCTGGCCTCGGCGACGGCGTAACTGTGGCCCTGGAATGGCCCGGCGGTATGTATGACCAGATCCGGCGCGGTCGCGGCGAGCGCCGCGTGCCAGCCGCCGGCGAGATCGAAGGCGGCGATCGCCAAGCCGAGTTCCTGGCGCAGCCTTTCCAGCTTGGCGCGGTCGCGGCCGACGGCGGTGATCGCGATCGCGGGGTCGCGCGCCAGCAGCCGGCAGATCCGCGCGCCGAACAGGCCGGTCGCGCCCAGCACCGTGACCTTCATTCGAGGAAGCGGCGGCGGATATCGGGCGTCGGAACCAGGCAGGAGTCGCGCCGGCCGAACAGGCGATAGCGATTGTCGGCGATGATGTTGTAGACGCGGTCGGTCAGCGCTAATGGCACAAGACGCAGGATCGCGAGCCATGACCAGGGCCGGGGCAGATGGCGCAGGATCGCGAAGAACGCGCCTGATTTGAACCAGGCGCGACCGTCCTCGATCAGGACATTGCTCTCGAAATCCGTGGTCGAGAGGCCCAGCCGCGACAGCAAGGATTGGCCCAGCGGCGTCTGCGCGGCGACGAAGCGGAAGCGGGCTTGGGGGTCGCGCTTGATGACGAAAGCGACGAAGCGGGAGCACATCACGCAGACGCCGTCGAACAGGATCAGCGGCCCTTCGACCGCTGGCGGCGGCAGGATAACCCCGTTCGGCGGCACGCGCCGTCGCGACGACATGGGATGCCCTTTGTTCTTGTAGCGATCCTGCGCGCGAACACCTGTCATTGCCATTGACAGGACGCCGCATGTCGTAGCCGCGCCGCGGATGAAGCGCTGGCCGTAACCCGACCGATATGCCTACACTTCATCGTCGCCCACCACGATCCGGCTCGTCAGATGTTCATACGGCAAGCACAGGCTCCGCTGCGGTTCTTCCGAACCACGCCTGCGCTGCGTTGTCCGTATCTCACCCACAAGTTCGAGACCAAGCTGGTCACCGAGCTGGCGGGCCCCGACGTGCTCGACCTGCACGACCGCCTCACCGATTCCGGTTTTCGCCGTTCGCACCACTTCGTCTACAAGCCGCTGTGCGATGGCTGCCGCGCCTGCGTGCCGGTGCGCGTGCCGGCCGCCGAGTTCACGCCCAGCCGCTCGCAGAAGCGTATCTGGCGTGCCAACGAGGGCGTACACGCCGCCGTGGTGCCGGCGATGGCGACCAGCGAGCAGTTCGCGCTGTTCTCGCGCTACGTCGCGGCCCGGCACGGCGACGGCGACATGGCCGACATGGATTTCGACGACTACCGCGCGATGACCGAGGAGAGCCCGGTCGACACGCATCTGGTCGAGTTCCGCGACGGCGGGCCGGCGGGCAAGCTGGTCGGGACCTGCCTGATCGACGCGCTGGGCTCTGGCCTGTCGGCGGTCTACAGCTTCTTCGATACGCGCCAGCCGCGCCGCGCGCTGGGCGTCTACATGGTGATGTGGATGATCACCGAGGCGGCGCGGCGGCGCCTGCCCTATGTCTATCTCGGCTATTGGATCAACGATTCGCAGAAGATGGCCTACAAGGCGCGCTACCGCCCGATCGAGGCGCTCGGCCCGGGTGGTTGGGAGCGGCTTGGAAGCACCGGCGTCCCGCCGGCATCTTCATGAACCAGCGGGACGCCGGCGCTCCCGGAACTACAGATACCGAGACGCCGCCAGCAGCGCCAACGCCACGCTGCCCAATGCGATGCGATACCAGGCGAAGACGCCGAAGCCGTAGCGGCTGACGAAGCCGATCAGCGCGCGTACCACCAGCATCGCGGTCACGAAGGCGAGCACGAAGCCGATGGCGATCAACACGATGCCGCCGATATCGGTGCTCAAAGAAGCGCGGTTCTTGAAGATGTCGTAGACCGCCGCGCCCAGCATGGTGGGCATGGCCAGGAAGAACGAGAACTCCGCCGCCGTCGCGCGATCGGCACCGAAGACCCGCGCGCTCATGATGGTGGCGGCGGCGCGCGAGGTACCGGGAATCATGGCCAGGCATTGGCAGATCCCGATCTTCAGCGCCAGCTTCCAGTCAATGTCGTCGACGCGCTTCACCGACGGCCGGGGTGCGAAGCGTTCGATCAGCAAGATCGCGATGCCGCCCACGATCAGCGCCACCGACACGACCCAGGCGTTGAGCAGGACTTCCTTGATCTCCTTGTGGAACAGCACCCCGATCACGACGGCGGGCACGAAGGCGATCGCGATGTTGGCGGCGAAACGCCGTGCCACCGGATCGCTGCGCAAGCCGACCACCGTGCGCCAGATCTTCACGCGATAGAGCCAGCACACCGCGAGGATGGCGCCGAGCTGGATGACGATCTCGAAGACCTTGCCCTTGGGGCCTTCGAAGCCGATCAGCTCCTCCATCAGGATGATGTGGCCGGTCGAGGAGACCGGCAGGAATTCGGTCAGGCCTTCGAGAATCCCGAGCAGCGCGGCCTTGAGGATGGTCAGGATATCCATGCCGCCTCCGCCGCCTCTAGAACTTCCGGAGTTGCGGCGACTTCGGCGGCGGCAGACGACCGGCCTGGGCGCGTTCGCCGATCCATTCCTTGAGCTCGGCCGCGGTAATCGTCCGATGCTGCCAGGCGAGGCCATCGCCGAGCTTGAACGCCTTGGCGTCGGACAGGCCGCCGTCCTTGTGCTTCTGCAGCATGACGCCGCGACCGCGCGTCATTTCCGGGACCTGCTCGATCGGGAACAGCAGCAGCTTGCGATTGTCGCCGATGACCGCGACGTGGTCGGCGTCCGCCGGCACCACGGCGCAAACCGTCGCCTCCTCGCCCTCGGAGAGGTTCAGCACCTGCTTGCCGTTCTTGGTCTGCGCCACGACCTCGTCCTCGGGCACGATGAAGCCGCGCGCCTCGTGCGAGGCGACGAGGAAGCGCCGCCCGCCCTTGAGCACGAGCATCTCGACGATGTCCTGGTCGTTGGCGAGATCGATCATCAGGCGCAGCGGCTCGCCATGGCCGCGCGCGCTGGGCAGCTTGTCGATGCCCACGGTGTAGAAACGGCCGTTGGTGCCGAACACCAGCAGCTTGTCGGTCGACATCGCGTGCAGCGCGAACTTCTCGCGATCGCCTTCCTTGTACTTCAGCTCGGCGACGGCGGTCGGCTCGAGATGGCCCTTGGCGGCGCGGATCCAGCCCTTCTCCGAACAGACGACGGTGACCGGTTCCTTCTCGACGAAGGCCTCGATCGGCACGTCGATCGGTTCGGGCGCGTCGGCGACCTCGGTGCGGCGGCGCCCACGCTCGGTCTTGGCGCCGTACTTCTTGCGCAGCTCCTGGATCTCGCCGGCGATCGACTGCCACTGCTCTTTTTCATCGGCGAGCAGCGCCTTCAGCCCCTTGCGCTCCTCGCTCAGCGCCTTGTTCTCTTTCTTGATCTCGATCTCTTCGAGCCGGCGCAGGCTGCGCAGGCGCATGTTGAGGATCGCCTCGGCCTGCGCGTCGCTGAGCTTGAAGCGGCTCATCAGGACGGCCTTGGGCTCATCCTCGCGGCGGATGATCTCGATCACCGCGTCGATGTTGAGGTAGGCGATCAGGTAGCCGCCGAGCACCTCCAGCCGCCGCTCGATCGCCGCCAGCCGATGCTCGGAACGCCGCCGCAGGACGACGCGGCGATGGTCGAGGAAGGCCTGGAGCGCCTCGCGCAAATCCATGACCTTGGGCGTCTGGTCGGCGTCGAGCACGTTGAGATTGAGCGGGAATCGGCTCTCCAGATCGGTGAGCTTGAAGAGCTGCTCCATCAGCAGGTCGGCGGGCACATTGCCGGTCTTGGGCTCGATCACCAGCCGGATGTCGTCGGCCGATTCGTCCCGGACATCCTCGACCATCGGCAGCTTCTTGCCGTTGACCAGTTCGGCCAGCTTCTCGATCAGCCGGGCCTTCTGGACCTGGTAGGGGATTTCGGTGATGACAATGCGGTACTGGCCGCGCGGCAGCTGCTCCTTGGTCCAGCGCGCGCGCATGCGGAACGAGCCGCGGCCTGTCCTGTAGGCCTCGATCACCGACTCACGCGGTTCGACCAGAATGCCGCCGGTCGGGAAGTCGGGGCCCGGCACGTGCGCCACCAACGTCTCGATGCGCGCGTTCGGTGTCTTGATCAGATGCAGCAGCGCGTCGCAGAGCTCGCCGACATTGTGCGGCGGGATCGATGTCGCCATGCCCACCGCGATACCCGCCGCGCCATTGGCCAGGAGGTTCGGGAACGCTGCCGGCAGCACGACCGGCTCGGTCTCGGAGCCGTCGAAATTGGCACGGAAATCGACCGCGTCCTCGTCGATGCCGCTGAGCAGCGCTTCCGACACCTCGGTCAGCCGCGCCTCGGTGTAACGCATGGCGGCGGCGTTATCGCCGTCGATGTTGCCGAAATTGCCCTGGCCGTCGACCAGCGGGTAGCGGATGGCGAAATCCTGCGCCAGCCTCACCAGCGCGTCGTAGATCGATTGATCGCCGTGCGGATGCAGCTTGCCGATGACGTCGCCGACGACGCGGGCGCTCTTCTTGTAGGGCCCGTTGGCGTCGAGCCTGAGCTGCTGCATGGCGTAGAGCAGCCGGCGATGCACCGGCTTGAGCCCGTCGCGCACATCAGGGAGCGAGCGCGCCATGATGGTGCTGAGCGCATACGAGAGGTAGCGCTCGGAGAGCGCCTCGCCCAACGCCACGGGCCGGACCGGGGGTGGCGGCGGCGCAGCCGTTACCGTCTTTTTCGCCATGCTCTAGAGGGGCCGATGACCGCTGAAAGCGGCCGCCGTTTCGTTGTTGTGTTGGATATTGCCCGCCTCAATAGGTCCGCCGGTCCGCCGAGGCAAGGGGCATGTTTCCGCACTATCCCGGCGCCGGGACCAGCCGCTTCAGCGTATCCAGGAACCGTTCGCGCGCCGGCGGCAAGGGACGATTGTGTGGCCAGAACACATGGCGTTCGATGAAGTAGCCGGTGAGCTCCAGGCCGAGCAGAACATCCTCGGGTCCCGCCGCGCCGCCCACGACCAGGAAAGACGGCAGCTTCAGCAGCCGGTCGGCGTACGGCGCCCCCGCCTCTTCGCTCACCGCGCGGCCGGTCTTGGGTGAGACATAGACCAGCCCCTCGGTCACACCCGACGCGGCGCATTTCTCCAGGTCGAGGCCGAAGCCCAGTTCCTGCAGCAGGCCAAGCTCCAGGCGCACCAGGATGCTGGGCCACCCCTCATGGCCGATCGCGGTCATCAGGGCGACAAAACCGTCATAGATCGCCGGATGCGGTTCGCGCTCGGGCAGCGCGCCGTCGATCAGCGCACAGGCGGCGCTCAGCCCGCCGAGCTCCAGCGGATCGTCGAGCGCGCGCGCGGCGTGCGCCGCCAGCATCTCGCCCTTGAACGTGCCGAGATGCTCGGCCAGCCGCGCCCGCCACTCCACGCGCACGAGATTGCCCGGCTGCCAGGCCGGGCGCTGGCGCGACGACATCCCGCCATGGACGAGCCCCGCGTGCCGGCCGCGTTCGCGCGTGAGCAAGGTCGCGACGATGGCGTTCTCGCCATGCTCGCGCGTGTGCAGGACGAAGCCGTCGTCGATCCAGTCCATTCAAACCCCGACCTCACCCTGAGGAGGCCCGCAGCGGCCGTCTCGAAGGGCGGGCAGCGCACGAGGTGTAGCCCACCCTTCGAGACGCGGCCCCTGCGGGCCGCTCCTCAGGGTGAGGTCGATTACGCATCGTACTCCAGCCCCCACGCCACATAGCGCGAGCGGTCGTCGGCCCAATTGGCGCTGACCTTGACGTGCAGGAACAGGTGGACGGGATGGCCGACCACCTCGGACAGCGCGCGCCGCGCCCGGGCGCCGATCGACTTGATCTTGACGCCGCTCTTGCCCAGCACGATCGAGCGCTGGTTCTCGCGCGCGACATGGATGGTGCAGTCGACGCGCGCGCTGCCGTCCTTCTTCTGCTGCCAGCCCTCGGTCTCGACCGCGATCTCGTAGGGCAATTCCTCGTGCAGCTGCTCGAAGACCTGCTCGCGCACGATCTCCGAGGCCAGCGCGCGCATCGGCATGTCGGTGGTCTGGTCCTCGGGAAAGAGGAACGGCCCGGGCATCGCCTGCGCCGCGACATAGTCGAGCAGATCGCCCAACCCGTCGCCCTTGAGCGCCGAGATCAGGAAGGTACGCTCGAACGGCAGTGCCTGATTGGCCTCGGCCACCAGCGCCAGCAGCTGTTCGCGCGGCACCAGGTCGATCTTGTTGACCACCAGGATGCATGGGCTGCGACGCGTCGCCAGGCGCTCGAGGATCGAACGGACGTCGTCGCTCAGGCCCTTCACGGCGTCGATCACCAGCAGGGTTCGATCGCCCTCCTCCGCGCCGCGCCAGGCGGCGGCGACCATGGCGCGCTCGAGGCGGCGCTTCTGGGTACGGAAGATGCCGGGCGTGTCGAGGAACAGGATCTGCGCCCGCTCGCCTTCGGGCAGATCGCGCATGGCGATGCCCATGATGCGCGTGCGCGTGGTCTGCACCTTGCGCGAGACGATCGAGACCTTGGCGCCGACCAGCGCGTTCACCAGCGTCGACTTGCCGGCATTGGGCGCGCCGACCACCGCGACCACGCCGGCCCGGGTTCCGCTCACCGCAACATCTCCAGCAGGCTCTGCGCCGCGATGCGCTCGGCCTCTCGCTTGTTGCCGCCGGCGCCGCGCACCGCCGCATGGCCCCTGACCTCGACCTCGATGACGAATTTTGGCGCGTGTGCCGGCCCTTCGCGGCCGACCTCGCGATAGGCCGGCAGCGGCAGGCCGCGGCCCTGCGCCCATTCCTGCAGTTCGGTCTTGGGATCGCGCGGCGGCTTGGGCGAGCCCGCGATCAGCGGCTGCCAAAGCCGCTCGATGAAGCCGCGCGCCGCGTCGAGACCACCGTCGAGATAAAGCGCGCCGATCACCGCCTCGCAAGCGTCGGCGAGGATCGCCGACTTGTCGCGCCCGCCGGTGGCGTCCTCGGATTCGCCCAGGATCAGGTCACTGCCCAGCTCGATCTCGCGCGCCACCGTGGCCAGCGCGCCGGCGCGAACCAACGAGGCATGGCGGCGCGCCAGCTCGCCCTCGCTCTCGGTGGGGAACTGCGCCAGCAGCATGTCGGCCACGACCAGCGACAGCACGCGGTCGCCGAGAAACTCCAGCCGCTCATTGCCATAGCGGAACGCCGCATCGACACGCTGGCGCTCGGCGGCGCTGCGATGGGTCAGCGCCTCGTCGAGCGCCTCGGGATTCTTGAAGCTGTAGCCCAGCCGGCCGGTCAGTCGCGTATGCGCATCGGCCGATCGGCGCCCGGTCTTGCGGCGATCGGCTACCACGCGGCCCTCAGCGTATCGCCTGGCCGATGCGCGACCAGCGGATGCGCCCCTCGAACGGCGCGGTGATGAAATTGCCGATGCCGTCGAGAATTCGCCCAATCACACCGAGAGACACCCCGCTCAGCAGGCGCTCGGTGAAGCCCGGCTCGAAGCCGGTCTCGATGTAGGAGAAGAACAGGAACTCGGCGCGGCCGACCATGTTCTCCATCGGCACGTACCAGCCCTGTACCCTGCTCTCGACTTGGCGCAGGCGCCCGTCGGGCATGCGCTCCATCGAGGTGAGGAAGCTGCGGCTGTCGGATGAGTTGTCGCGGTTGTCGCCCATGACGAAGACATGGCCCGCCGGCACCTTGAACACCTCGGTGTTGTCGAAGCGCTCGTTGTCGGATTCCTCCAAGATGCGATGCGACGCGCCGCCGGGCAGCGTCTCGCGATAGAGCGTGCTGCGCGTGGTGCCGCCGCCGCTGCCCTGCACCGTGTCGTCGATACGCACGCGCTCGACCGGCTTGTCGTTGATGTGCAGGACGCCGCCCTTGACCTGAATCGTGTCGCCCGGCAGTCCGACGATGCGCTTGATGTAGTCGGTGCGGTGTACGCCCTCGCCCTGGTCGCCCGGGTACTTGAAGACCGCGACGTCGCCGCGCTTGGGCGCACTTTCCATGACACGGCCCGAGAACGGCGCGATCGACAGCGGGAAGGAGTGCCTGGAGTAGCCGTAGGAGTATTTCGAGACGAACAGGTAGTCGCCGACCAGCAGGGTCGGGATCATCGAGCCGCTGGGGATGTTGAACGGCTCGAAAGCGAAGGTGCGCACGACCAGCGCGATCAGCACGGCATAGACGACGGTCCGGATGGTTTCCCCCCAGCCGCCCTCGTCCTTGGTGCCCCGGTTCCTGCTCGCCATTCCGCCGTCCATCATAGCCTACGCCGGCCGGACGGGGTCACCGGCCGACGGAGCGCGGATATAACAGGGATCGCAGGGCGAGTCCTGCTGATTTCCCTGGCATTTCCGGGGACTCCCGCCTGCGTCACACGAACGCAGGGCCACTTCCCTTCCCCCGGAGGGGGAAGGTGCCCGAAGGGCGGATGGGGGATGTCGAAGACGGACTCCCGCGTTCGTCTTCGACATCCCCCATCCGTCGCTACGCGCCACCTTCCCCCTCCGGGGGAAGGCAAGAGGTCAGGCCGGCAGGGCCTCGATGATCACGAAGGCCTGGGCCAATGGCCCATCATCGGTGATGGTGACGTGGACCTCGGCCCGCATACCCGCGGGCGTGATCTCCTGCAGCCGAGCCAGCGCGCCGCCGGTCATGACGACGGTGGGCTTGCCGCCGCGCTGGTTGACCACCCCCATATCGCGCCAGAAGACACCCCGGCGGAATCCGGTGCCCAGGGCCTTGGAGCAAGCCTCCTTGACGGCGAAGCGCTTGGCGTAGCTCGCCGCACGCATCGCCCGCCCGTCCGACTTCGCCCGCTCGATATCGGTGAACACCCGGTGCGTGAAGCGATCGCCGAAGCGCTCCAGGCTCTTCTCGATGCGGCGGATGTCGATCAGGTCGCTGCCGATGCCGATGATCATGCCCCGCCCATAGCGCGAAGCTCAGGCTTTCGCCACCCCGCGCGCCGCATCCATGATCCGGCGCATCTCGCGGATCGCCTGATCGAAGCCGATAAAGATCGCCTCGCCGACCAGGAAATGGCCGATGTTGAGCTCGCGCACATTGGCGATGGCCGAGATCGGCGCGACGTTCTCGTAATTCAGCCCATGCCCGGCATGACACTCCAGGCCGAGCGACTCGCACAGCGCTGCCGCCTTCTGGATGCGCGCCAGCTCGGCCGCGCGCGCGGCGCCCTCGATCTCGCAATAGCGGCCGGTATGCAGCTCGACCACCGGCGCGCCCAGCGACACCGCCGCCTCGAGCTGCCGCGGATCAGCCTCGATGAACAACGAGACGCGGATGCCAGCGTCGCGCAGCCGCGACACCATCGGCTTGAGGTGGTTGTGCTGGCCCACGGCGTCGAGCCCGCCCTCGGTCGTGCGCTCCTCGCGCTTCTCCGGCACGATGCAGGCGGCGTGCGGCCTGTGCTTCAGCGCGATCGCCATCATCTCCTCGGTCGCCGCCATCTCGAAGTTCAGCGGCAGCGCGACCTCGTTTACCAGCCGACCGATATCACCGTCGATGATGTGCCGACGATCCTCGCGCAAATGCGCCGTGATGCCGTCGGCCCCCGCCTCCTTGGCCAGCAGCGCCGCGCGCACGGGATCAGGATTGTTGCCGCCGCGCGCGTTGCGCACGGTCGCGACATGATCGACGTTGATCCCGAGGCGCTGATGAACGGCGGTCATGGATTGCCCGGCAGGTTGATAGACGCAGCGATGTTACGGGCGCGCCGGTTCAGCGTCCGCCGGCAGATTGTCCGCATTGTTGAAGTATACTGCAGCTGGGCGTGGCATCCGACAGCAAGAGGCGACCGACTCCATGGCCATGACGTTGATCGATGTCATTGCGAGATTGGATAGCTTCGATCCATCTCACACCATCTATGTGCGCAAGCCTTGGATGAGAGGTGCTCTCGCAGTCGTCGCTAGCGAACCGGAGACTGGCGGACTTCCGGACGAGGCGATGAGGCAGGGCTTGGACTATCTCCTTGAGATAGATATCACCCTAGGATTCCTCGAAGGCTGGATCTCGAATCTTCAGTCGCTTCCTTCATTGGAAGCCAAGTGCGACAGAGTAATACAGTACGCGATACACGACGCTTGAGCAGTGCGGTCGTCGGCTGAAGACTGAGGCTGACCAGCTTACATCCTTGCCCGCTCCACCGCGTTGATCACCGGCGTCGCGCGCAGCGCCGCGGTGATCTCCGCCAGGTGGCGCACGTCGTTGACCTCGATGTCGACGATCATGTCGAAGAAGTCGAGCGAGCGGTTGACGATCTTCAGGTTGTTGATGTTGCCGTCGTTCTTGGCGATCACCGTGGTCATGCTCGACAAGGTGCCGGGCTGGTTGGCCACCGTGATCTTCAGGCGGCCAACATACTTGCCGACGCTCTCACCGCCGGCCTGCCAGCCGACATCGATCCAGCGCTCGGGCGTGTCGGCGAAGCTCTCCAGGGTCTCGCAGTCGATGGTGTGGATCGTCACGCCCTTGCCTGTGGTGATGATGCCGACGATGCGATCGCCCGGCAGTGGGTGACAGCAGCGCGCGAAGTGCACCGCCATGCCGGGGATCAGGCCGCGAATCGCGATCGCCGCGCCCTTGCCGTCGGCACCGCTGTCGCCACTGTCGCGTAGCCGGGCACGGGCACGGGCCAGCGGCACGACATCGGCGCCAGCGCCGGCGCCACCGCGCGTGCGCTGGGTCTTGAGGCCGGGATAGACAGCCATGACGACTTCGCGCGCCGGCACCAGGCCGGCGCCGATCGCGGCGTGCAGGTCCTCGATGCTGGCCTGCTTGAAGTTGGCCAGCACGCCCTGCAGGCCCTTCTCGGTCTGCGCCTCGCCGCTGTCGGTGAAGGCGCGCGACAGCATCGACTTGCCGAGGCTGAGATACTGCTCGCGCTGGCGCGTGCGTACGAACCGGCGGATCGCCGCCTTGGCCTTGCCGGTGACGACGAAGCGTTCCCATTCCGGCGACGGCGTCTGCGCCTTGGAGGTCGAGATCTCGACCTGATCGCCGTTACGCAATTCGTGGCGCAGCGGGACGATGCGGCCGTTGACCTTCGCGCCAACACAGGTGTCGCCGATCTGCGAGTGCACGGCGTAGGCGAAATCGATCGGCGTCGAGCCGCGCGGCAGGGTGATCAGCTCGCCCTTGGGCGTGAAGCAGAACACCTGGTCCTGGAACATCTCGAGCTTGGTGTGCTCGAGGAACTCCTCCGGACCCGAGGCCTTGTCGAGGATCTCCAGCAACTCGCGCAGCCAGCGATACTGACGGCCCTCGGTGTGGCTGTCGCCGTCTTTGTAGATCCAGTGTGCGGCCACGCCGTGCTCGGCCTGGTCGTGCATCTCGCGAGTGCGGATCTGGATCTCGATGCGATGGTTCAGCGGTCCCAGCACGCCGGTGTGCAGCGAGCGATAGCCATTGGGCTTGGGCAGCGAGAGATAGTCCTTGAAGCGATCCGGCACGACGCGATAACGACCATGGATCGCGCCCAGCGCCTGGTAGCATTCGCCCACGGTGTCGACGATGACGCGGAAGGCCATGATATCGGAGAGCTGCTCGAACGAGACGTTCTTGCGCTGCATCTTGCGCCAGATCGAGTAGGGCGACTTTTCGCGGCCGTTGACCTCGACCTGCGCCAGCCCCTGCTCCTTCAAGGTCGCCGTGAGCTCGGCGGTGATGCGCGGCACGGCGCTGCGGCCCTGCTCGCGCAGGAAGTCGAGCCGCGCCACCACCGATTGCCGGCCCTCGGTGTTGAGCTCGGCAAAAGCCATGTCCTCGAGCCGGTCCTTGACCCGCTCCATGCCGATGCGCGAGGCGAGCGGCGCGTAGATGTCCATGGTCTCGCGCGCGATCCTGCGGCGACGCTCGGGATCCTTGATGAAATGCAAGGTCTCCATGTTGTGCAGCCGATCGGCCAGCTTGACCAGCAGCACGCGGATGTCGTCGGACATCGCCAGCACCAGCTTGCGGAAATTCTCCGCCTGCTTGGTGCGATCCGATTGCAGCTCAAGACGCGACAGCTTGGTGACGCCATCGACCAGCTTGGCGATCTTGGGACCGAAGAGCTGCTCGATCTCCTCCAGGGTGGCGTCGGTGTCCTCGACCGTGTCGTGCAGCAGCGCGGTGACGATCGAGGCGCTGTCGAGCCGCATGTCGGTGAGGATGCCGGCGACCTCCAGGGGATGCGAGAAATAGGGATCGCCCGAGGCGCGCTTCTGAGCGCCGTGCTTGCGCAGGCCATAGACATAGGCGCGGTTCAGCAGATCCTCGTCGGCGGCAGGATCGTAGGCTTTGACGCGCTCTACCAGCTCGAACTGGCGAATCATGCGTCGACTATAGTCGCTGCGGCGCGGGATCGCCACGAGTTGCCGGTTCTCCCTGCTGCCGAAGTCATTGGACTATCGCCTATGGCTCTCAAGAAACTCGGATCGCGTCACTGAAGTGGCGCGCGCCCAGCCTCTCGCGACAGCCGTAGCGGTAAGGGAAAGGCCTGAGCCACAAGCATCGGATGCCCCGATTCGCCGCCCGTAGCTGCGGAAATGGAAGACGGCGAAACCTTTCTGTACACCTGCTCCAGTCATTCCGATGGAGCCTCGCCATGTCCCGCGACAGGACCCTGCCAACAGACTTCTGGACCTGGGAGGCCGTCATCGACTGCTCGATGACGGCTCGCTTGTTGTTTCTTGGCCTGTGGAACTTCGCCGATGATCACGGCATACAGCCGTTACGTCCGCGCACCATCCGCATGCAGGTGTTTCCCGGCGACGCGATCGGCGATGACGCGATACGCGTCCTGATCGACGAACTGGTGGCGCACGGGCTGGCGCGCATCTTCACCGTCGAGGGCCGGGACTACCTGTCGGTGATCCACTGGGAGCAGATCCAGCGGGTCAGCCGCCGGGCGCGGCACCGCTATCCGGCCGATCCCGCCAAACCCGTGCCGGTTGAGCCTGTGGCATCGCCGCCGTCTCAGCCGGTCGCACCACGCACTGCCGACGGCGTCAGGGTGTCATCGCGATGGCGCAAAGCGATCCGTCGGCACTTGGGCAAGGGCTGGCCGGGCGGGCCACCGGCCGACCTCGAGCGCTGGATGGCGCGCTGGCTGGTCGAAGGCCACAACCTGGAACGCGACGTACTGCCGGCGATCGACGCCGTCTGCCAGGCCGGCGCCGCTGGACGGCCGCTAGCGGGATTGCAGGCGGTGTCGGATCACCTTGCGACCCATTCCCTCGCTCGGTTGGCGAAGGGGGATGTCGACGCCGAACGCCTCAGCCAGTGAGGTATCGCCCATCAGGCGCTTCGCGCCGCCTTTTCATCCGGAGGAAGGCGAAGCCCCTAAAGCAAAGCGCCGGTCGACAGGGTCGACCGGCGCGTTTGTCGGCGAAGGACGTCGGATGTCCTACGGCTGATCGGTGTCGTCGTATTCGTCGGCGCCCGGCAGGGCGCGCGGCTGGGACGCCTCGGCGCCCTGCTGCGCCAAGGTCGCTGCCAGCTCCTGCTCGAGCTCGAGCATCTCGCCGCCCTCCTCCGGACGGTCGATGTCGGAGTGCTTCTGCAGGCCCTTGACGATCGACTCGCGCAGCACTTCGAGCTGCATCTTCTTCTCGGCGATCTCGCGCAGGGCGACGACCGGGTTCTTGTCGCGGTCGCGGTCGAGCATCAACGGCGCACCGGCCGAGATGTCGCGCGCCCGCTGGGCTGCCAGCATGACGAGATCGAACCGGTTGGGCACTTGGACGATGCAATCTTCAACAGTGACGCGCGCCACGCTGGGCCTCCATCACGGGAAACGGGGGAGCGCGGTGATACCGGCGCCGGCCCCGAATGGCAAGGATTCTCGGGAGGGGCTCACGGCAGGCGCTCAGCCATCTGGCCCGGCGGCAGGGCGGCGATCAGCGCGTCGATCGAGGCGCCGGTAAGCGGATGATGCCAATTGGGCGCGACATCGCGCAGCGGCAACAGAACGAAAGCCCTATCTTGAAGTCTTACATGAGGAATTATCGATAATCCTATATTATTAAATATTTTATGGGCCGAATTATAGTCGAGCAAATCGAGATCGATCAAGCGCGGCGCATCGCGCACGGATCGTACGCGACCGAACAGGTCCTCGACGCCATGCAGCGTGGCCAGCAGGGCGTCGGGTCCCAGGCCGGTGGCGACCTGCGCCACGGCGTTGACATACCAAGGCTGATCCGACGCCGGCACAGGCGCCGTGCGGTACCAAGGCGAGCGCCGTACGAGCCGTACACCGCGATCATTCAGGCTGCTGAGCGCGCGCCGCAGGGTCCGAATCGGCGGACCAAATTCGGGATGTGGCAGGTTCGCGCCCAAGCCGATGTAGATACTCACAGATTATTTCCCAAGGTGTGACAGGAGTTTATGGCCAGGAGCCGCCAAAATCCACGAAGTACTCGACAGGCCTTCCTTGACAAAACGTCAATATCTTGCCGCCCGCCTTTGACTCACGTACACTCCGTGGTAGTTTGTGTTTGTTTCCTATTGTCGGCGACCCGGCATCTGCCGGGCCAGCCAACCAAGAATTATCGCCCCTCTGCACCATAAGGATTGTTGCGATGAAAAATCATTTCTACCCCGAAGAGCGCCTCGCCCTCTTCATCGACGGTGCCAATCTCTACTCCGCTGCTCGCGCCCTGGGCTTCGACATCGACTACCGCAAGCTGCTGAAGGTCTTCCGCGACCGCGGCCGGCTGGTGCGCGCCTACTACTACACGGCGCTGGTCGAGGATCAGGAATACTCGCCCATCCGCCCGCTGGTCGATTGGCTCGACTACAACGGCTACACGATGGTGACCAAGCCGACCAAGGAATTCACCGACGCCATGGGGCGTCGCAAGATCAAGGGCAACATGGACATCGAGCTGGCCATCGATGTCCTGGAGATGGCCGAGCATCTCGACCACGTCGTGGTGTTCTCCGGCGACGGCGATTTCCGCCGCCTGGTCGAGGCCGTGCAGCGCCGCGGCCTGCGTGTCTCCGTCGTCAGCACGATCAAGTCGGCGCCGCCGATGGTCGCCGACGAGCTGCGCCGACAGGCCGACGAGTTCATCGAGCTGGCAGAGCTGGCGCCGCTGATCGCGCGCTCCGCCGCCGACCGCCCGGCCCGCCAGAGCGGCCCGATGCAGCGGCCCGACGTGGAGGCCGACGACGACCAGATGGTACGCTCGGCCTGAGCCGGCTCTCCGATGCGACCCACGAAGGGGGCTGCGGCCCCCTTCTCTTTTGCCTAATGTCCGCGCTGTGCCAGACCCCGCCGCTTTCGTCCCGCCGTCGCGCGACTGCCCCCTCTGCCCCAGGCTGGTCGATTTCCGCCACGTGCACCGCGCCCAGCACGCGGACTGGCACAACGCGCCGGTGCCCTCCTTCGGGCCGATCACCGCGCGGCTGCTTATCGTCGGCCTGGCGCCCGGCCTGCGCGGCGCCAATCGCACCGGCCGGCCCTTCACCGGCGACTATGCCGGCGACCTGCTCTATTCGACTCTGCTGAAGTTCGGCCTGGCGCGCGGGACCTTCCGGGCCGATCCAAACGACGGGCTGGAGTTGCTTGATTGCCGCATCGCCAACGCGGTGCGCTGCGTGCCGCCCGAGAACAAGCCGTTGCCTCAGGAGTTCGGCCATTGCCGGCCGTTCCTGGTCAGCGAGATCGCCACCATGCCCAAGCTCGAGGTGCTGCTGGCGCTGGGCAAAGGCGCACACGACCAGGTGCTCCGCGCGCTCCAGGTGCGCCCGGCCGGCAAGTTTCCCTTCATCCACAACCGCTTGCACGATCTGCCCAACGGCCTGGCGCTGGCCGACAGCTACCACTGCTCGCGCTACAATACGAATACGGGGCGGCTGACCGAGGCCATGTTCCACGACGTTTTCCGATCCGTCGCGGCGCGTATGGCCGGCTGACGTCGAGCCCTCGGCAACGTATGCTCCGTCCTCATATGCCCGCCAAAGACCCCCTGCTGGAAGCGGCCCTGTCGCATCATCGCCAGCCGCACCGCGCCTATCACGACGAGCGTCACGTGCTCGAGCTGCTGGCGCTCGCCGCCGAGCATGTGCCCGACCTGACCGAGACCGAGCGGCTGGCGATCCTGTTCCACGACGCCGTCTATGTGCCAGGCGCGCCCAAGGGCACGAACGAGACTCTGTCGGCGCTGCTGATGCGCGCCACCGTGGCTTGGCTGGCGCGCAACGGCGAGATGGCCCCGCTGCGTGATGGGATGGTCAATGACGTCGCGGCGATCATCGAGGCCACCACGCATGGCGAACCGCCACCGGCCGCGGCCGAACGCGTCTGCGATCTCGACCTGTGGCGCCTGGCGGCGCCGTGGGAGGAGTTCCAGCGGCACAGTGCCGACATCGACCGCGAGTTCCGCCACCTCTACCCACCGGGCGATGCCTGCAAGCTGGCGCGCAAGGAGTTCTATCGCTCGATGCTGACGCGCGCGCACGTCTTCCACACACCGTACTTCCGCCAGCGCTTCGAGCCGATCGCGCGCGCCAATTTCCAGCGCGCGCTGCAGGAGTAGCCTTCCCGAGCCGGCGTGACGCCGGCGCAGCCATCAACCGAGCGCTTTCTCGACCGCGCCGGTCACTTCCTTCGACATCGGCCCGACCCGGCTCGACCAGGCCTCGAGCAACTGGCCGTCGCGGCCAATCAGGTACTTGTGGAAGTTCCAGCGTGGCGCCGCGCCCTCGCCGAGCTCGGCCGCGATCCAGCGATAGAGTGGATGCGCCGATGCGCCGATCACCTTCTGCTTCGCCGTCATGGGAAACGTCACGCCGAAGCGCGTTTCGCAGAAGGTGCGGATCTGCTGCTCAGTGCCCGGTTCCTGGGCACCGAAATCGTTCGACGGCACGCCCAGCACGACCAGGCCTTTCGGGCCGTAGGTCTCGTGCAGCTTCTGCAGGTCGGCATATTGCGGCGTGAACCCGCAGGCCGAGGCGACGTTGACCAGCAGCACCGGCTTGCCGGCGAAGCCGCTCATCGGCAGGTCCGCGCCGTTGATGTCGGAGAAGCTGAAATCGGTTGCCGGCATCGTTCTTGCTCCATCAGGTCATCGAGGCGTCTCACGTCTCGGTATCGTATCGCTCTTCGAGCCACGGATCGCCGTTGTTGTGATAGCCGCGCACTTCCCAGAAGCCCGGCTTGTCGATCTCGCTGAACTCGATGCGCTTGATCCACTTCGCGCTCTTCCAGAAATAGAGCTTCGGAATCACCACGCGCACCGGCCCGCCATGCTCCTGACTGATCGGCTCGCCGTGCCACTTGATCGCCAGCAGCGTGTCGTCGTCATCGAAGGCCTCGATTGGCACGTTGGTCGTGTAGGTGTCGTAGGCATGAAAGATCACGTGCCGCGCTTCGGGCTTGGGCTTGACCACGTCGAGGATGTGCCGCGCGCTGACGCCTTCCCAGTCGTTGTCGTAGCGCGACCACGCGGTGACACAATGGATGTCGCTGCGATACTTCACCATCGGCTCGTCGGTGAACTCACCCCACTTCCAGACCGTGGGATTCTCGACCAGCCCGTCGATGGTGATGCGCCAGATATTGGTCGGGATGTCGGGCTGAACGCCGAGGTCGAGCACTGGCCAGTTCTGCACGAGGCGCTGCCCCGGCGGCAGGCGATTGGCGCGCCGCAGATCGGCCGAGCCGGTCAACAATCGGCCGTCTCTGGCCCACTTCTGCTTGCTGTCGATCAGCTTCTCCTTGATGCGGCCAAGGAAGCCGACGCCGTCATCGTCCTTCGACACAACAGACTCCTTGCGGGGACCGCCGGCGGTCCCAGTCAGATGGACCTGCCCGCCTTCTCCCAGTAGGGTTGGCGCAGCTTGCGCTTGAAGATCTTGCCCGAGTCCTCGCGCGGCAGCTCCGGCGTGAACTCGACGACCTTGGGGATCTTGTACTTCGCCAGCCGCGCCGCAAGGTACGCGCGCACGTCGCTGGCGCCGATCGTGTCGCCGCCGGCCGGCTGGACGTAGGCGCAGATCGCTTCGCCGAACTCCTCGTCGGGAATGCCGAACACGGCGCAGTCCCGCACGCCGGGCATCTGGATCAGCACCGACTCGATCTCGGCCGGATAGATGTTCACGCCGCCCGAGATGATCATGTCGCGCTTGCGATCGCACAGGAACAGGTAGCCGTCGGCATCCATGTAGCCGACATCGCCTACGGTCACGAGGTCGCCCAACGCCACGTCGCGGCGCTTGGCGTCGTCGTTGTTGTAGGTGAAGTCGCTCAAGCCCGGCGCCTTGAGATAGATCTCGCCGATGTCGCCCTGCTTCACGTCGCGACCCTGCTCGTCGACGATGCGCAGGGTGCCGCCAGGCACGACACGGCCCACGGTGCCGGGCTTCTGCAGCGCTTCCGCCGAGCTGTGCCAGACCACAACACCGGTCTCGGTGGCGCCGTAGTACTCGTTGATCACCGGCCCCCACCACTCGATCATCGCTTTCTTCACGGCGGGCGCGCAGGGTGCGGCGCCATGGGTGAGGAAGCGCAGCGAGGACACGTCGTACTGGCGTTTCACCTCGTCCGGCAGCCGCGCCAGTCGCACGAACATGGTCGGCACGATGTGCATATGGCTGACCTTGTGGCGCTGGATCAGACGCAGCATGTCCTCGGCCTCGAAGCGCGGCTGCAACACCATGGTGAGGCCTAGTCGCGCCGAGACCATGCCATAGGCGGCGGGCGCGGAGTGGTACATCGGCCCGTTCATCAGCACGACAGCGTTGGGATCGGCCTTCAAACCCCAGACCACCTCGAGCTGTTCCATCATCGATTGCTGCGCTTCGGGTGGCGTCGGCTGACGGCGCACGCCTTTGGGCTTACCGGTGGTGCCCGAGGTGTAGATCATGCTGCCGCGTGACGCCGGCGGCGGCGCGGTGTGCGGCGTCGCCGAAGCCAGGAACGCATCCCAGGTCGTGGCACCCGCCGGCGCCTTCGCTTGCTCGGCGCTCACGCCGTAGGCCGCGGCGATCTCGGGCGGCGTCTCGACCACGAGCACCTTCACGCCGGGCGGGATCGCATCCTTTACCTTGGCCAGCAGATCGGCGTGCGCCACCAGCGCCTTGGCAGCGCTGTCGCGCAGGATGTAGCCCGCCTCCTCGGCGGTGAAATGCCAGTTGAGTGGTACGGCATAGGCGCCCAGCAACGAGGCCGCCATGTTGACCTCGAACAGCTCGAAGTCGTTGCGCAGTAGCAGCGCGATCGAATCGTCCTCGCCCACGCCCAGCGCCTTGAGCGCACCGGCGGCACGCGCGGCACGCGCCGCGAGCGCGACATGCGAACGTTCGCGTTCACCCGAGATGATGCGGCTCAACGCTTCCTCCTACCGCTGGCGGTCTTGCGAGTATCGTCCTTGCTCGCCCGCGCGCCGCGCGCGATCAGGCGCATGGTCTCGGCATGCAGGTCGCGGAAGCCTGCCTCGTCGGCGAGGAAGCCGGCCAGCCGCAGCACGACCAGACCATGCACCGCCGCCCACATAGCATAACCGACGACATGCGGATCGCCCTGGACCAGCCCGACCGTGGCCAAGTCCTCGGCCTGGCGTGTGATGAACACACGCGCGCGGGCCGCTTCCCGCGCCAGCTCTGGATGCTCGGTGTCCTCGGCGCGATGGACATCGAACATGATGCGGTAGGCCGCCGGATTGGCCAACGCGAAGTCGAGATAGGCTTGGCCCACGGCGCGAGCGCGCGCGACCGGTTCGGGATGCAACTTCGCCTCGGTCTCGAGCGCGTCAGCGAAGCGGCGGAAGGCATCGGCGCGCACCGCCGCCAGGATCTCGTCCTTGTCCTTGAAGTAGCGGTACGGCGTCTTGGGGCTGCAGCCGAGATCGTCGGCGAGCTGGCGCATGGTCACGCCGTCATAGCCATAGCGGGCGAAGCGCTCGGTCGCCACGCGGCAAAGCTCGGCGCGGAAATCCTGAATGTCCTCGGCGGAAAGGATCTTGGGCACGGCTCTTTAATTCACACCGTGAACGATCAGTCAACCGGGTAGCCGGGATCGGCGCTGGCCATGCCGTCGAACGCGGCCAGCAGGTCGGCGCGCCAGCGATACACCGGGTCGTCGGCCGCCAGCAGGCGGTGCGGCGAGACCGTCTTGCCCCACATGAGGCCGCCGAACAGGCAGTAATCGGCGTAGCCCGGCTTGTCGCCGCAGAGATAGGACTGGCGCACGAGCGTCTGCCGTGCCGGCTCCAGCACCCGGCGGAAGGCGGCGATCTTCCCTTCCGGCTCGGCCCGCATCGCCTCCAAAGTCATGCCGGCCTTCTTCTCGCGATCAGCGCGGAAATAGGCCTGGTCGACCGTCGGGATGTGATCCCAGGTGGCGGGCCACAACAGCAGGCGCAAGGCGCCCAAGGTCTCGACATCGGCCCAACGATTGATGAACAGCGCCATCGCCCGGCCCTTGGCGCCGCCGAACAACGTCGGCCGGTCTGGGTAGGTGTCCTCAAGGTATTGCGCGATCGCCCAGCTATCGTTGACCCAGCGCTCGCCGTCGACCAGCACCGGCACCAGGCCCTGGCCGGAGAAGGCCAGCCTGTCCTTCTCGCCATAGCCGATCGGCACGCGCTCGACCGCCAAGCCCTTGTGCGCCAACGCCATGCGCGCACGCCAGACGAACGGGCTGGGCTCGCGACCATCGGCGATGCGAAGGGTGTAGAGCTTGAGGGTCATTGGGGCAGGCCGTTGTTGGTGGCGGTGTTTTCGAGTCGCACTCTAGCGGGGTCGTCGTCCTCAGAATGAGATGGTTTGAGAAGGTGGCAGCAACAGGTCGGGTCTATATAATTCCGATATACTTGCATACGGAAACATATTGGCCTATATAAGCGCATGACCACCCCATCCTACGCCGCCGTCATGCATCTGCTGGCGGCCCATGCTGGCATTGCCGAGCGTTTCGGCCGTGGCCTGGGCTCGATCCACGGCCTGGGCCTGAACGACACACTGCTGCTGATGCATCTCGAACGCGCGCCACTGAACCGCCTGAGCCGGGTCGACCTAGCCAAGCGGCTGAGCGTCAGCCCCTCGACCGTAACGCGCATGACCGCGCCGCTGGAAAAGATCGGCATGGTCGGCCGGGAGGCGAACCCACGCGATGCGCGACTCGCCTATGTCGTGCTGACGGATGCCGGCCGCCGGACGATCATCGACGCCCGCGCCTCGCTCGAGCGCATGGCCGCCGACGTCTTCCGCGACCGCTGGAGCGAGGCGGAGATCGCCACCCTGGCGTCCCTGCTCGCCCGCCTCACGGCGGGCCAGCCCGGGGAACTCGTGTGATGACCCTGCACCTGATCTGCGGCTCCACCGGCGCCGGCAAGACGACCTACGCGCTCAAGCTCAGCAAGACCTTGGGCGCCGTCCATTTCTCGATCGACGAGTGGATGGTGAGCCTCTACGGCCCGGATGCCCCGCAGCCGATGGATTGGCGCTGGATCTCGACCCGCGTGCGCCGCTGCGAGGATCTGATCGCAGCCATGGCGCTGCAGACCGCGCGTCGCGGTACGCCCATCGTGTTCGACCTGTCGTTCCTACGTACAGCCGACCGGGCGCACTTCGCGCAGATGGCGCGCGATGCCGGCGTGCCGGTGCGACTCCACTATGTCGATGTCGATCCGGTGGAGCGTTGGCGGCGGGTCACCGAGCGCAACGAGCGCAAGGGCGAAACCTATCGCCTCACCGTCACACGCTCTATGTTCGATGGCATAGAGTCGATCTGGCAGCCGCCGAGCGCGGCCGAACTCGCCGCGCTCGATGGCGTCCGCGTTTGACGAGGAGCAAGACGATGGAGCAAACGCGACAAGCCGCCCCCGAGTTGCTGGTCTCGCACTGGTTCAACACCACGGCGCCGATCACGCTCGCGGGGCTGCGCGGCCGGCCGGTCCTGCTGCACAGCTTCCAGATGCTCTGCCCTGGATGTGTCGCGCATGCGATTCCGCAGGCGCGCAAGATCGCGACCATGCTCCAGCGGACCGACCTCGCCGTCATCGGCCTGCACACGGTGTTCGAGCATCACGCCGCGATGACGCCGGTATCGCTGGAAGCGTTCATCCACGAGTACGGCATCACGTTTCCCGTGGGCGTCGACATGGCCGGCGAGAACGACCCCATTCCGCTGACGATGCGGGCTTATCGCTTCCAGGGCACGCCCTCGACCGTGCTCATCGATCGTGACGGCGATATCGCCTACCAGGGCTTTGGCCAGGAGGACGATATCGCCATGGGCCTGCGGCTGGGCATGCTGCTCAGCCAAGCCAGCGGCGGCGCGTCGGACGCTTAGCTCAGGCCGTCTCCTCGAACAGCTCGCGGCCGATCAGCCAGCGGCGGATCTCCGAGGTGCCGGCGCCGATCTCGTAGAGCTTGGCGTCGCGCAGGAAGCGGCCGGTCGGATAGTCGTTGATGTAGCCGTTGCCGCCCAGGATCTGGATGGCGTCGAGCGCGATCAGGGTCGCCTTCTCGGCGGCGTAGAGGATCGCGCCGGCGGCGTCCTTGCGCGTGGTCTTGCCGGCGTCGCAAGCCCGGTTGACCGCGTAGACGTAGGCACGCGCCGCGTTCATGACCGTGTACATGTCGGCGATCTTGCCCTGAATCAGCTGGAAGGTGCCGATCGGCTGGCCGAACTGCTTGCGCTCATGGATGTAGGGCACGACCACGTCCATGCAGCTCTGCATGATGCCCAGCGGGCCGGCGGCGAGCACGGCGCGCTCGTAGTCGAGGCCGGACATCAGCACGTTGACGCCCTTGCCGACCTGGCCCAGCACGTTCTCCTCGGGAATCTCGACATCCTCAAACACCAGCTCGCCGGTCGAGGATCCCCGCATGCCCATCTTGTCGAGCTTCTGCGCCACCTTGAATCCCTTGAAGCCAGTCTCGACGACGAAGGTCGTCATGCCGCGCGGTCCCGCCGCCGGATCGGTCTTGGCGTAGACCACGATCACCTGCGCGTCGGGGCTATTGGTGATCCACATCTTTGTGCCGTTGAGGATGTAACGATCGCCCTTCTTCTCGGCGCGCAGCTTCATCGACACCACGTCCGAACCGGCCTCGGCCTCGCTCATCGCCAGGCTGCCGACATGCTCGCCGGAGATCAGCTTGGGCAGATAGCGCTTCTTGATGTCGTCGCTGCCGTTGCGGCGGATCTGGTTGACGCAGAGGTTGGAATGCGCGCCATAGCTCAGGCCCACCGCCGCCGAACCTCGGCTGATTTCCTCGACCGCGATCGCCTGCTCGAGATAGCCCAGGCCCGAGCCGCCATACTCCTCCTCGACCGTGATGCCGAGCAGACCCAGCGCGCCCATCCTGGGCCATAGCTCGCGCGGAAAGCGGTCGGTCTTGTCGAGCTCGTTGGCGATCGGCGCCACCTCGTCTGCTGTGAAGCGCTGCACCGTCTCGCGGATCGCATCGGCGGTCTCGCCCAGCATGAAGTCGAAGGGCGGCATGCGGTTGGGAATCATGGTCGGGGCGTTTCCTTGGTTCGCTAGGGTCTGATCATAGCTGCGGTCCTTCTCCCCGCGAAGGCGGAGAGACGGAAAAGGAGGCTCACCCGGGCAGCGCCCATGTGATGTCCCTTCCCTTCAACTCGCGATATCGGCGCGCGTGCGCACGCAGGCTGCCGGGATCCGACATGCCGCGTGACAGCCAGTCCCGGTCAAGCCGCGCGGCGGCATCGATGGCCGCCATCGTCGTCGCCTGCAGGGCACGCTTGGAAAACGCATAGGCCGGGTAGCAGCCGGGCGGCACCAGGGCTGCCCAGGCGATGGCGGCGTCCAGCAGCTCGCCCAGCGCGACCGTCCTGTGCACGACGCCCATACGCTGCGCCGCCGCCAGGTCGTAGACTTGTCCGAAGAGCGTGAGCTCGGCGGCGGCCGGCGTTCCGAGGGCGTACTTGATGATCTCGACATAGGTGGCCGGCATCGGGATGCCGATCGGCACCTCGTTCAACGAGAACTGCAGCGCTCCTTGCGCGGCGACGCGATGGTCGCAGCCGATGGCGGTGATGAATCCGCCGGCATAGGCGTGTCCATTGACCGCCGCCACGGTCGGACGCGGATAGGTGAAGAGACGGAGATTGGTGGTCCGATAACTCTCGAACCACGCGTCGATCTCCTTCAAGGATCGACGCGCGAACATCGGGAAGTGGTGATCGAAGTCGAGACCGGCCGAGAAGACCGCACCGGTGCCGGTGAGAACCACGGCGCAATCGCTGAACTTCGCCTCGAGCTGATCGAAGGCCGCATGAAGATCGGCGAAGAACGCCGGGTTCTGCGCATTGACCTTGTTGGTGTTCATCGTCACGACCGCGACATGGTCGTGCTTGCGTTCAACGGTCCACGGCATCGTCCAATTCCTTCACGGTTCGCGAGCATCCCGCTCACACGGCATCATCGAGCTCACGCCGCTTGCCCCATTTGCGCCCGTGCGGCCACCACGAACGCCGGCGGCCATGGCACGGCGCGCCGGGTCTTGAGGTCCATGCACACCGTCATCAGCTTGCCGGCGAGGATGGCACGACCATCTTCCAACCGCTCGAAGCGATGGCGGAAGACGATCTTGCGCTCGCCCAGTTCCTCGATCCGGCTGCGCGCCACCACGACATCGCCGCCGTTGAGCTCACCAGCGAAGTCGAGCTCGGCATGCGCCGCCACCATGCTGACGCCGTTGCGCGCCGCCTCGCGCGCGCCCATGCCCAGCGGGCCGACCAGGACGAAGGCCGCATCGGCCAGCCAACCCATATACGAGCGTACGTTGACGTGGCCGAGGTGATCGCACTCCCAGGCCTGCACCATGAACCGCAAGGTCTCGGTTTCCATGTCCGGCCCCTCCTCGCCGAATGACGCTAGGCCAACGAGGTCAATAGCGAAAATTGATTGTTTCTGTGTGGCCCATAGTCATACTCAATGGCAATGAATCTCGCCTTCGTCCGCTACTTTCTGGCCGTCGCCGAGGCCGGCGCCTTCACCGCGGCGGCGGCGCGCGTGCACGTCACCCAACCGACCCTGTCGACAGGCATCGCGCGGCTTGAGGAGCTGCTGGGCGCGCGCCTGTTCGAGCGTCAGGGGCGCGTGCGGCTGACCGAAGCGGGCGAACGCTTCCTGCCCCGCGCCCGCTCGATGCTGGCAGAGTGGGCGGCGGCCGAGAGCGATGCGCGCCGCCCGCCGCAGCGCCTGGCGGCGCGGTTGGGCATCATCCCCTCCCTGCCGGCGAGGCCCGTCGCGGCTTGGCTGGCGTCCTGCGAGGCCGGCGGCTTCGACGTCGAGGCAGTACAGGCTACACCCGAGGTCCTGCGCGAGAGACTGCGGCGCGGCCGCCTTGATGCGGCGCTATTGCCAGTGGCGGCCGGCGACATCCGCGCGGTCACCCTGTTCCGTGACCCGTTCCGCATTGCGTTGGCCGAGGGTCACAAGCTCGCCGCCAAGCGTCGTTGCGCGATTGCCGATCTCGCGCGCGAGCCCTTCGTCACCCGCCCGCATTGCCCCGAGCACGAGACAGCGCGGCGAACGTTTGCCGCCCATGGCGCCCGGCCGAGGGTGGCGCTGCGCACCATGGACGACGAAGCGGCCATCGCCGCCGTGGCTGCGGGGGTTGGCGCTTGTTTCGTTCCGGCGTCACTGGCGCGGCCGGGCTGCGCGTTGCTGTCGTTGAGGGAATTGCCGGCCGAGCGCCGTATTGGTCTCGTCTGGTCGGAACGGTTGGAGTCGACACGGCTCGAGCGTCTGCGCAGGCTCGCGCAGCAGGTCAGCTGGCCGAGGACCGTGGGCGTCTCGCCAGTCCCCTGAGAGCAGCAGGGCTGCCGAGTATGGAGGCGGAGTGGTCTTGCGTTACTCACCGGTCGCGCGTTCGACCGCTATACCCGCGGTGAAGCCGTGAATGACCGTGGACAGTACAATCGTGAACGCGACGGTCGCCCAGAGCTGCGCTTCATTGACCAGCTCCGTATGCGATCCGGCGTAGGCGAGATAGTAAATCGATCCGATGCCGCGAACGCCGTAGAAGGCGACGACAGTGCGCTCGCGGCTCCTTGCCATCACCCCGGCGAGCGACAACCATCCCGACAATGGCCGGACTACGAAGATCAATCCAGCGCCGATCGCCACGCCGGCCCAGCTCAGCGGCTGCAACAATGTCGGCAGTGCCGCCCCTAAGGCGATCAGAAGGATGGCCGTAAGGGTGTGCTCGATCGATTCGGTAAAACGGTGCAACTGCCCATGGAACGCGTGATGCGATTCCTGGCGCCGAAGAGCAAGCCCGGCGACAAACGCGGCGATAAACCCGTAACCCTCGGCAAGCTCCGTCAACCCGTACGTCGCAAGAACACCCGCGAGGCCAATGACGCCGGAGTCGGTGTTCGCCAGAGCATTCTCCCGCGGCCAGCTGAAAAGCATCTTCCCGAGCACCCAGCCGATGGCGATCCCGGATGCGACCCCCAGCGCGATGCGATAAACCACATCGCGCCACAACCATTCGCCCAGCATTTCGCCGGTGACTCCGGCACTGACCGCGATGGCGAGCGCCAGATGGACGAATGGAAAGGCGAGCCCGTCGTTCAGTCCGGCCTCCGTCGTCAGCGCGAAGCGGACCGGGTGCTCGCCACCTTCGAGCGGCGGTCCGACCTGGACGTCGCCGGCCAATACCGGATCGGTTGGCGCGAGGACGGCGGCCAGCAGCAGCGCGCCAGCCAATGTCATGCCGGCGACCAGCCAGCCCGCGATGGCCATACCCGCGATGGTGAGCGGCATCGCGATCGCCAGTAGACGGGCGGTCGGCACCCACCGCTGACGCGATGACAGCTTGTCAATTCGCAGGCCGACACCGAACAGACCGATGGTGACGCAGAGTTCGCTGACCCTCTCCCAAGGCTGGGGAAGCGCGATCGGGTCGATCGCCAACGGCAGACCGGGAATCCAGGCGAAGACGACGAAGCCAATTCCAATCAACAGCGCCGATGCCGCCGGCTCCCGCCCCGAGACGAAGCGTGGCAGCCAGTAGCCCAATATGACAACCGCACCAAATGCTGCCAACAGCATGTGGTAGCTAGCGAATTCGAACATCTGCATCTTCCAGAAGCCGTCGGCCGCGCAAATCCTCCAGCACGCGCGGACTGTCGGGTTCGAGCATGGATGTTCGAGGGCGCGAGGCGCTGTTCGCGAGACAACGCGGCAACAGTCTCAAGGTTGTCGCACGCCGCTGCCGGTCGGCCCTTTGAGGCCTGCAGCATGCGACGGGCCGCTGACCCCAGTCAGAGCAGGAACAGTGCCGCCAGGCCGAGGAAGGCGAGAAAGCCGACGACGTCGGTGACGGTGGTGAGGAACACCGTCGAGGACACGGCGGGATCGACGCCGGCCCGTTGAAGGCCGAGTGGGATCAGCGTGCCGGCGAGCGCGGCGCAGACCAGGTTGATGACCATGGCGGCCGCGATGATCAGGCCGAGGCGTGGATCGTGGAACCACAGCCAGGTGACCACGCCGAGGATCAGCGCGAAGATCAGGCCGTTGGCGCCACCGACGAAGGCCTCCTTGACCACGAAGCGCGCGATATTGGCGATGGTCAGCTCGCCCATCGCCAGCGCGCGCACCGCGACGGTGACGGTCTGCGTGCCGGCATTGCCGCCCATCGAGGCGACAATCGGCATCAGTACGGCCAGCGCCACGATCTTCTGCAGTTCCTCCTCGAACTGGCCGATCACGGCCGAGGCCAGCAGCGCCGTACCGAGATTGACCAGCAGCCACCAGAAGCGCTGGCGCGCGGTGCGCACCATCGGCGCGTGCACGTCATCCTCGCGCACGCCGCCCATCTTCAGCAGGTCGTCCTCGGCTTCCTCGTCGATGACGTCGAGCACGTCGTCGACCATGATCACGCCCAGCAGCCGGCCAGACGAATCGACCACAGGGCAGGACACCAGGTTCTGGTCGCGGAAGATATGCGCGACCTCCTCCTGCTCCGCCGCCACCGGAATCGACGGGATGTCCGGGTCCATGATGTCGGTGATCGGCACCGGCCGCTTGGTGCGCAGCATGCGCCCCAGCGGCACCGAGCCCATCAGCCGTCGCTGCTCGTCGACCACGAAGAGGTCGTAGACATCGTCGGGCAGGTCCGATGCCTCGCGGCAATGGTCGATCACCTGGCCGACGGTCCATGCGTTGGGCACCGCGACCAGCTCGCGCTGCATCAGGCGGCCGGCCGTGTACTCCGGATAGGCCAGCGTCTCCTCGATCGCCGCCCGCTCGTCGGCCGGCAGTGCCGCCAGCACCTCGCGCCGCTCCGCGTCGGACAGATCCTCGAGGATGTCGGCGGCGTCGTCGGTATCGAGCTCGTGGGCCGCTTCGACGATGTCGCTGGGCTCCATCGCCTCGAGCACCTCGTCGCGCACGTCGTCGTCGAGCTCGACCAAGGTCTCGGGATCGAGGTCGCGCCTGAGAATGCCGACGAGCTGGGTGCGCGCCTCGGGATTGACCTGCTCCAGCAGGTAGGCGACGCCGGCCGGGCTGAGATCGCCGACGATGGCACGGATCTCGTCTATGCGGCCGTACTCGAGGTGCTCGAGAACGGTGCGCAGCAGCGTCTCCGTCAACTCCTCCAGGCTCTCATTGTCCTCGCCCGGAGCGCGCGCGGTATCGGCCATGGCGATCTCCTTGGTGCTCGTCACTCTTTACCTTCCCCCGGAGGGGGAAGGTGGCGCGCAGCGACGGATGGGGGGATGTCGAAGACGGACTCCTCTGTTCGTCTTCGACATCCCCCTTCCGCCCTTCGGGCACCTTCCCCTTCCGGGGGAAGGTAAGGCTCTAGGCGCCGCGTCGCGCGGCCTCTTGGGCGTCGACCACCGCGAGCGCGCTCATGTTGACGATACCGCGCGCCGTCACCGACGGCGTCAGGATATGCGCCGGCAGCCGCGGCCCGAGCAGGATCGGCCCGACATGCAGGCCATCAGCCGCCGACTTCAGGAGGTTGAAGGCGATATTGGCGGAGTCCAGTGACGGGCAGACCAGCAGGTTGGCCGAGCCCTGCAGTTTCGATCGCGGGAAAAGCTCACGCCTGATGTCCTCATCGAGCGCCGAGTCGCCGTGCATCTCGCCATCGACCTCGAGCTCGGGCGCGCGCTGCCAGATCAGCTGCAGGGCGGCGCGCATCTTCTCGGACGAGGCGGAATCGGCGCTGCCGTAGTTGGAGTGCGAGAGCAGCGCCACCTTGGGTTCGATACCGAAGCGGCGCACCTGCTCGGCGGCCAGCACCGTGGTGTCGGCGATCTCCTCGGGATCGGGGTTCTCGTTGATGTAGGTGTCGCAGATGAACAGCGGCATCTTGGGCAGCACGATGAGGCTGACAGCGGCGAAGCGTTCGATGCTGTCCCGTAGGCCGATCACGTCGCGCACATGGTTGAAGTGCGTGCGATACCTGCCGAAGGTACCGGCGATCAGCGCGTCGGCATCGCCTTTGCGCACCGCCAGCGCGCCGATCAAGGTCGGGCTGGAGCGCACGAGGTTACGCGCCGCCACCGGCGTCACGCCGCGCCGCTCCATGATCTCGTGATAGGTCGACCAGTAGGAGTCGAAACGCGGATCGCTCGCCGGGTTTATCAGCTCGACGTCCTGGCCCGGCTTGAAGCGCAGACCCAGCCGCTCGGCGCGGTGGGCGATGATCTCAGGCCGGCCGATCAGCATCGGCACGGCCAATCTCTCGTCGAGCAGGACCTGCACCGCGCGCAGAACGCGATCGTCTTCGCCGGCGCTGAAGATCACCCGTTTGGGATCGCGCCGCGCCTGGTCGAAGACCGGGCGCATGATCAGGCCCGAGCGGAAGACGAACTGCTCCAACTGGTGGCGATAGGCCGCCATGTCGGCGATCGGCCTTGTGGCCACGCCGCTATCCATCGCCGCTTGCGCCACGGCCGGCGCCAGCTCGACGATCAGCCGCGGGTCGAACGGCTTGGGGATGATCTGCTCGGCGCCGAAGCCCGCTGCGCTGTCGCCGAAGGCTTTCGCGACCACCTCCGACGTCTCGGCATGAGCCAGCCGCGCTAGCGCCTGCACGCAGGCCACCTTCATCTCGTCGTTCACCGTCGTGGCGCCGACATCGAGCGCGCCCCGGAAGATAAAGGGGAAGCACAGGACGTTGTTGACCTGGTTGGGATAGTCGCTGCGGCCGGTGGCGATGATGGCGTCGTCGCGCACCGCCTTGACGTCCTCCGGCATGATCTCAGGGTGGGGGTTGGCCAACGCCAGGATCAGCGGCTTCTTCGCCATGCGCGCGACCATGTCGCGCTTGAGCACGCCCCCGGCGCTCAATCCCAGGAAGATGTCGGCGCCCTCGATGATCTCGCCCAGGGTGCGCTTGTCGGTGGGGCGCGCGTAGCGCTCCTTCCACGGGTCCATCAGCGTGTTGCGGCCCTCGTAGACCACGCCCTCGATGTCGCTGACCCAGATGTTCGCGACAGGCAGGCCGAGCTTCACCAGGATGTCGAGGCAGGAGAGCGCAGCGGCACCAGCGCCGGAGCACACCAGCTTCACGTCGGCGATGGACTTGCCGACCAGTTTCAGGCCGTTGCTGACCGCGGCGCCGACGATGATCGCGGTGCCGTGCTGGTCGTCGTGGAACACCGGGATCTTCATGCGCTCACGCAGCGCTCGCTCGACGGTAAAGCACTCCGGCGCCTTGATGTCCTCGAGGTTGATGCCGCCGAAGGTCGGCTCCAGGGCCGCGACGATGTCGATCAGCCGCTGCGGGTCCTTCTCGGCGATCTCCAGGTCGAAGACGTCGATGCCGGCGAACTTCTTGAACAGGACGCCTTTGCCTTCCATCACCGGCTTGGCGGCCAGCGGGCCGATGTCGCCCAGGCCCAGCACGGCTGTGCCGTTGGTGATCACGGCCACGAGATTGGCGCGGGAGGTGACGGTGGCGGCTTCGGCGGGGTCGGCGACGATGGCGTTGCAGGCGGCGGCGACGCCGGGTGAATAGGCCAGCGACAGGTCGCGCTGGGTCGCCAGCGGCTTGATCGGCACGACCTCGATCTTTCCGGGCCGCGGCAGGCGGTGATAGCGCAGCGCGGCGTCGGCGAGTTCCTCGGCCATGTCGGTTCCTCCCGGGATTGCCCCAAACAAAGCGGCCGCCCCTGATCGGGGCGGCCTCCTTGTCGCATCTTGCCGGTTACGAACGGATGATTGGTGCGCCCGAGAAGACTCGAACTTCCACGATGTTACTCGCCAGCACCTCAAGCTGGTGCGTCTACCAATTCCGCCACGGGCGCAAACACCGATCGGCCGGCCTGGATGCCCGGTCGGGCCTCTCGGCCGAACCGGCCGGGGAGATAGCAAATCGCCCCTCCCGAGGCAACACGGGCGGCCAACCTTGCCGCGATTGATCGCGCGGCCTATACAGGGGCACCTCCTCCCGGCCCTCAGGACCGGGTCGCGGCAACGCCGATCTCAGGGAGGGCTTCAATGAAAGAACACAAGTTCCAGACCGGCCAGTTCGTGCAATTCACCGCGCGCATCCTGAAGGCCACGGCCGCCCGGCGCTATCAGATCGTGCGCCTGATGCCGACGGAGAACTCGGTCAACCTGTACCGCATCCGCTCCGTCGAAGACGGGCATGAGCGGATGGCCAAGGAAGGCGACCTGGCCGCCTGAATTTGACGGAACTTGGGTCACGGCCTATCTGAGGCCGATGGACGCCGTCACGCCTACCCTCGCCGCGCCGCCGCTGGAATGGCGGGTCGAGGACCGGCTGGTACCCTATCCGGAGGCGCTGGCGGCGATGGAGGCCCGGGTCGCGGCGATCCGCGCCGGTACTGACTCCGAACAGGTCTGGCTGCTCCAGCACCCCCCGCTCTACACGTCGGGTACCAGCGCCAAGCCGACCGATTTACTGAGCCCCGAGCGCTTTCCCGTCTACGCCGCCGGGCGCGGCGGGCAGTACACCTATCACGGCCCCGGCCAGCGCGTGGCCTACGCCATGATCGACCTGCGCCGCCGCCGCGGCGACGTGCGCCGCTACGTCCATGACCTCGAGGAATGGATCATCCGCACCCTGGCCCGCTTGAACGTCAGGGGCGAGCGCCGGTCGGATCGCATCGGCGTCTGGGTGGTGCGGCCCGACAAACCGCCGATCCTGGCGCCCGACGGGGCTTTGCTGCCTGCCGAGGACAAGATCGCCGCGATCGGCGTGCGCGTGCGCCACTGGGTGGCCTTCCACGGCATCTCGATCAACGTCGACCCCGACCTTAGCCACTTCCACGGCATCGTGCCCTGCGGCATCCAGGGATATGGCGTGACCTCCCTGGTCGATCTCGGCCTGCCAGTCACCATGGCCGATCTCGACGCCGCGCTGCGTCAGGCGTTCGACGAGGTGTTTGGCTCTCCTGTCATTCCGAGCAAAGCGAGGAATCCAGGCATTCTAGATTCCTCGCTCCGCTCGGAATGACAGGGTTGCTGCTGCTCAGGTGCCGCCCTTCATCCGGTACCGGAAATCGCAATACGGCGCGCCCTTCATGATGGTCTGGGTGCGGGTGAACTCGATCTCCGGGCCGCCGACATCGGCGATGTGGAAGTCGATCTCGCACAACAGGATGGTGCCGAGATCGGGCTCACCCAGTTCCTTGAAGAACTCGGCGTAGCGGCAACGCGTGATGTTGTAGTCGCGCGCCTCGGGGTCGTCGCGCAGCAGGTCGCGCTCGACCGCATCGCCGATGCGCGGGCGCAGATCGGTCCAGATGGCGTCGAACTTCTGCTTCGGCCCGCCCGGCTCGACCGCGCCGATCCGGTGATACAGAGTCTTCGACCAGTCGCGCAGCGCCTCACCGACAAGCCGGTTGGCGCGCTCGGCGCCCAACTCGGCCCGCAGCGCCTTGAGCACCGGCACCAGCACGCGCGCCTGCGCCTTCACCTCGTCCATCAGCGATACCGGGGATGCGATCTCGGTCATGGCGTCCTCCTGTTCACAGCGTGGCGATCTCGCCGAAGCCCTCGCCCACGATCTCGTTGGCGTTCTCGATATCCACTGACACGACACGCGCGGCGCGTGGGCCCCTACGACAGGCGATGACGAAAAGGTCCAGCGAGTCCTGCGACCCTGCTGCGAGCGCCTCGACCGAGCCGTCGCTGCGATTGCGCACCCAGCCGCGCAAGCCGAGCGCCCGCGCCTGGCCGACCGCCCAGTAGCGGTAACCGACACCCTGCACGCGGCCGCGGATGCGCAGCCTCAGCATGCCGCCCCTCCGTTCAGCCGGCGATCGCGCGCCAGCCGTTCTGCAAGGTAAGCACCACGCCCGAGGCCAGCAACAGGCCGAGCACGACGATGCGGAACGAAGCCGGCGGGATATGCCGCGTGGCGATGGTGCCGAGCCAGGCGCCAATGATCAGGCACGGCAGCATCCAGGCCCAGCGTAACAGCGTGGTCGCGGTGATGTAGCCCGCCCAGGCGACCATGCCCAAGGCGACGATCTGGCTGACCGAATTGAGGATGGTCATCAGGCCGCGATGACGCTGCTTGTCCCAGCCGCGCAGCACACCCCATACGGCCGGCACCGCGCCGGTCAGCCCGGCCAGCCCACCCATCACGCCGCCTACCGCGCCGATCGCCGCGTCGGCCACCTTGCCGCCGCCCTCGACGCGCAGGCGTGTGCCCATGGCGAGCTGGAACACCGCGTAGACGATCAGCAGCAGGCCGAAGCTCAACCGGAAGACGTCGAGATCGGTGTGCGCGATCAACCAGACGCCCAGCGGCAGGCAGACCAGCGAGGCGCCGAGCATCGGCCACAGGGTCGGCCAGTCGACCGTGCGCCACACCGAAGGCACGGCGACCGCCTGAGACACGACGGCGCCGAACAGCACCAGCGGCGTCGCCTCGGCGAGCGGAAACAGCCAGATCCAGAAGGCCAGTGACACCAGCGCGTAGGCAAATCCTGACAGGCCGGACACGAACGCGGCGGTGAACGCTCCAGCGAGGAAGACGACATAGTCGACCGGCGTCATCCCCCTTCTCCCCACGCAGGTGGGGAGAAGGTGCCGAGCGCAGCGAGGCGGATGAGGGGCTTCTCGCCCAACAACCTGCATCGAATCCGTTGGCGCACCGCGAAGCCCCTCATCCGCCCTTCGGGCACCTTCTCCCCGCCTTCGCAGGGAGAAGGAAACTCTACGCGAATTCGAGAATCTTCTGGTCGACGCGCAGGCTTTCGCCGGGCTGGGCGTGCAGCTTGGCGATGGTGCCGTCGCGCGTGGCGCGCAGCACGTTCTCCATCTTCATCGCCTCGACCTTGGCCAGCGCCTCGCCCGCCTTGATCTCCTGGCCCTCGGCGACCTCGAGCGACACCAGCAGGCCGGGCATCGGCGACAGCAGGAACTTCGAGGTGTCGGGCGCGGCCTTCACCGGCATCAGCTTCAGCAGCTCGGCGCGGCGCGGCGTGAGTACCAGCACGTCGGCCTGGCCACCACCATGGAACAGCGTATAGCCGGCACCCCGGACGTCGACCTGCGCCACGACGCGCGCGCCATCGATCTTGGCGTCGAACAGAGGCTGGCCCGGCGACCATCGTGTGGCGACCTTCATCGCGCGGCCATCGACCGTGACCTCGACGCTGCCGAACAACTCCTCGATCGACACCTGGGCATCGTGATGCTCGCCGTTGAGCACGACCACGACCGCGCCAGCCTCTGGTCCGCCATGGCGCGCGGTGGTGAGCCGGTCGATGGTCGCGGCGATGGCGACCAGGATCGCCGGATCCCGCGGCGGCAGATGCGCCGTGGTGAAGCCGCCCTTGAATTCCTCGGCGATGAAGTTGGTGGTGAGCTTGCCGGCGCGGAACCGCGGATGGCCCACCAGGGCCGCGAGGAAGCTCATGTTGTGATTGAGGCCACGTACGTAATACTCGTCGATAGCCTGCAGCATGCGGTCCGCGGCGGCGTCTCGCGTGGCGCCGTAGGTCACCAGCTTGGCGATCATCGGATCGTAGAACATGCTGATCTCGCCGCCTTCGTAGACGCCGGTATCGACGCGCACGTCCGTCGTGGCCGGCGGCGGCAGATAGCGCACCAGGCGGCCGGTCGAGGGCAGGAAGCCACGGAACGGATCCTCGGCATAGACCCGCGCCTCGACCGCCCAGCCCTTGAGCTCGACATCCTTCTGCGTGAACGGCAGCTTCTCGCCCGCCGCCACGCGGATCATCAGCTCGACCAGATCGAGGCCGGTGACCAGCTCTGTCACGGGATGCTCGACCTGCAGCCGGGTGTTCATCTCCAGGAAGTAGAACTTGCGATTCTTGTCGACGATGAACTCGACCGTGCCGGCCGATTTGTAGTTCACCGCCTTGGAGAGCGCGACCGCCTGCTCGCCCATCGCCTTGCGGGTCTTCTCGTCGAGGAAGGGGCTCGGCGCCTCCTCGATCACCTTCTGGTGGCGGCGCTGGATCGAGCATTCGCGCTCGCCGAGATAGACGCAGTTGCCGTGGCCGTCGGCCAGCACCTGGATCTCGATGTGGCGCGGCTCCTCGACATACTTCTCGATGAACACGCGATCGTCGGCGAAGCTGGCCTTGGCCTCGTTGGTCGCCGAGACGAAACCTTCCTTGGCCTCCGGATCGTTCCACGCCAGGCGCATGCCCTTGCCGCCACCGCCGGCCGAGGCCTTGATCATGACAGGGTAGCCGATGGACTTGGCGATCTTCACCGCCTCGTCGGCATTGGGGATGGCCTCGAGATGGCCGGGTACGGTGCTGACGCCGGCCTTCTTGGCGAGGATCTTCGATTCGATCTTGTCGCCCATGGCATGGATGGCGTGGGCATCCGGGCCGATGAAGACGATGCCGGCTTTCGCCAGCGCCGCCTGGAACTCGCGCTTCTCCGAGAGGAAGCCGTAGCCGGGATGTACCGCCTGTGCGCCGGTCTTCTTGCAAGCCTCGACGATGCGGTCGATCAGCAGATAGCTCTGCGCCGAGGGCGGCGGACCGATGAACACCGCCTCGTCAGCCTCGCGCACGTGCAGCGAGTCGGCGTCGGCCTCGGAGTAGACCGCCACGCTCTTGATGCCCATGGCCTTGCAGCTGCGAATCACCCGGCAGGCGATCTCGCCGCGATTGGCGATCAGGATCTTCTCGAACGGCGGCTTGGTCGGGCGGGTCGCGGCGGCCTTCTTCGCGGCCGCTGTCGTCGAGGCGTCGGCTGCGGCGGCTTGCGCCTTCGCGGTCTTCTTCTTGGCGGCGGCCATCAGGCTCTCCATCAAACCGGATTGGGCTGAACGGGTAGGTCGAGCGCGCGGACCACGAAGGCCAGGCGCTCGGCGACCTCGATCAGGATCTTGTAGCGACCGGAGGCGCCGCCATGGCCGGCTTCCATCTCGGTGTGCAGCAGCAGGACGTTGTCGTCGGTCTTGGTAGCGCGCAGTTTCGCCACCCATTTCGCCGGTTCCCAGTAGGTCACGCGCGGATCATTCAGTCCGGCCGACACCAGGGTCGGCGGATAGGCCTGCGCCGTGACGTTGTCGTAGGGGCTGTAGGTCTTCATGTAGCCGTAGAACGTCGGCTCACCGGGATTGCCCCATTCGACATACTCGGTCGGCGTCAGCGGCAGGGTCGCATCGAGCATCGTCGACAACACGTCGACGAAGGGCACCATCGCCAGCACCGCGCCGAACAGGTCGGGCCGCATGTTGGCGACAGCGCCCATCAGCATGCCGCCGGCGCTGCCGCCCATGGCCGCGATGCGGCCTGCGGATGTGCGCCTGGTCTCGATCAAGTGCTCGGCGCAGGCGATGAAGTCATCGAAGGTATTGCGCTTGTTGAGCAGCTTGCCGGTCTCATACCAGGCGCGGCCCATCTCCTGCCCGCCCCTGATATGCGCGATCGCCCAGGCCATGCCGCGGCGCAGGAACGGGATGCGATTGGCGGAGAATCCCGCATCCATCGACATGCCGTAGGAGCCGTAGCCGTAAAGCAGCAGCGGCGCTTGCCCTTGCGCGGGTGCATCGCGATGACGCACCAGCGAGATCGGCACTTTCACGCCGTCCTTCGCCGTGGCCCACAGCCGCTCGACCACATAGGCCGCCGGATCGTGGCCGGGAACCTTGGTCTCCTGCACCACGTCGAGGCGCGCGCCGGCGACGTGATAGTCGTACCAGGTGCGCGGACGCGCCGGTGATTCGTAGACCAGCCGTAGGGTCGGCCGATCCCATTGGTGGCCGCCCATCGCCGACACGCTGAACGCCGCGTCGGGAAACGTCACCACACGGCCGGCTGCAGCGTTGTCATGCCCGCCCGGCACGACGCGCACGCGCTTCAGGCCCTCAGCACGCTCGACCATCCACCAGAAATCGCGCGCCGCACCGTAGCCAGCGATAAAGACGTCGTCGGATGGCGGCACGACCTCGCGCCAGTTCGCTTCGGCCGGATCGCTGAGCGGCGCGCGCACGATGCGGAAGTTGAGATGCCTGTCGTTGGTGCGAATCAGCAGTTCCTCGCCGCGGTCCGTCACGTCGTACTCGTGATCGGCGCGGCGCGGCAGGATCAGGCGAGGCGCGCGAGTCGGGTCGTCGAGCGGGATCAGCCGCGTCTCGCTGCTGTTCTTGGTCGCAGATTCGACGATCAGGAAGCGGCCGGACGCGCTCTCGCCGATGCCCATGAAAAAGGCGGGATCCGGCTCCTCATAAACCACCGGGTCATCACCCGTCACGCCGCGCTCGTGGCGATGCAGCCAGCGTGGCCGCTGCTTGTCGTCCTGACGGATGTAGAACAGCGTCCGCGAATCGCGCGACCAGCCCAGGCCTGGTGAGCAATCCACCTTGATCGTCTCGACATCCCTCCCGGTGTCGAGATCACGGATGCGCAGCCGCAGGCGTTCGGAGCCGTCCAAATCGTCAAGAATCGCCAGCCAGCGATGATCGGGCGACACCGCCCAGTCGCGCACGGCATAGAACGATTGCCCCTCGCCCTCGACATTGGCGTCAAGGAAGACCTGCTCCGGATCGCTTGATGTCGAACGCCGGTACCACAGCGGATACTCGTTGCCCGGCACGAAGCGATGGCCGTACCAGCGCCCATGCAGCCACTCCGGCGGCGCGCTGTCGTCGGGAATCACCAGCGCCTTGAACTCCTCCAGCAGCGCCGGCCGGATGTCATCAGCGCCGCCCAGCACCGTGTCGCAATAGGCGTTCTCGGCCCGCAGATAGGACAGCACCCGCTCGTCCTTCACGTCGGGATAGCCGGGATCGCGCAGCCAGTGCCAGGGATCGTCGCGCCCATCGGCGTGACGATACGGAATCTGCGCCGCTTTCGGCGGCGGCGCGAATGCCGACTGTCGGAAGCGGCTCACAGCGGAATGTTGCCGTGCTTGCGCCAGGGATTGTCGAGCTTCTTGTTCTTCAGGAGCTCGAGCGCCTTGCAGATCCGGCGCCGCGTGCCGTGCGGCATGATCACGTCGTCGATGAAGCCGCGGTTGGCGGCGACGAAGGGGTTGGCGAACTTCTCGCGGTATTCCTTCTCACGCGCGGCGATCTTGGCTGAATCGCCGATATCGGAACGGAAGATGATCTCCACCGCGCCCTTGGCGCCCATGACGGCGATCTCGGCGCCGGGCCAGGCGTAGTTCATGTCGCCGCGCAGATGTTTCGACGCCATGACGTCGTAGGCTCCGCCATAGGCCTTGCGGGTGATCACCGTGACCTTGGGCACGGTGGCCTCGGCATAGGCGTACAGCAGCTTGGCGCCGTGCTTGATGATGCCGCCGAATTCCTGCGCCGTGCCGGGCAGGAAGCCCGGCACGTCGACGAAGGTGACGATCGGGATGTTGAAGGCGTCGCAGAAGCGCACGAAGCGCGCTGCCTTCTTGGACGAGTCGATGTCGAGGCACCCCGCCAGCACCATCGGCTGGTTGGCGACGAAGCCCACCGTGTCGCCGTTCATGCGGCCCAGGCCGATGACGATGTTGCCGGCGTAGTCGGCTTGCAGCTCGAAGAAATCACCCTCGTCGCAGACTTTCAGGATCAGCTCCTTGATGTCGTAGGGCTTGTTCGGGTTGGCCGGCACCAGCGTGTCGAGCGAGAGGTCATCACGCGCCCAGTCGTCTGCTGTCGGTCGATTCGGCGCCTTCTCCCGGTTGTTCAGCGGCAGGAAGTCGTAGAAGCGGCGCAGCTGCAGCAGGGTCTCGATGTCGTTCTCGAAGGCGAGATCGGCGACGCCTGACTTCGTCGTGTGGGTGACCGCGCCGCCCAGCTCCTCCTGGGTCACCGTCTCGTGCGTCACCGTCTTCACCACGTCGGGTCCGGTGACGAACATGTAGGAACTGTCCTTCACCATGAAGATGAAGTCGGTCATGGCCGGCGAGTAGACCGCGCCGCCGGCGCAGGGGCCCATCACCACCGAGATCTGCGGGATCACGCCCGAGGCCATGACGTTGCGCTGGAAGACGTCGGCGTAGCCTGCCAATGAGTCGACGCCCTCCTGGATGCGCGCGCCGCCGGAATCGTTGAGCCCGATCACCGGCAGGCCGTTCTTCATCGCCGTGTCCATGACCTTGCAGATCTTGCGGGCATGGGCGGCCGACAGCGCGCCGCCGAACACGGTGAAATCCTGGCTGAACACCATCACCGGCCGGCCGTTGATCTTGCCGTGACCAGTGACGACGCCATCGCCGGGGATGCGGTTGTCGGCCATGCCGAAATCGGTGCTGTCATGTTCGACGAACATGTCGAACTCCTCGAACGAGCCCTCGTCCAGGAGCACGTCGAGCCGCTCGCGCGCCGTCAGCTTGCCCTTGGCGTGCTGCGCCTCGATGCGACGGTCGCCGCCGCCCAGGCGCGCCGCGGCGCGCTTCTTTTCGAGCATCTGGAGGTTTTCCAGCATGAGCGATCCCCGATCCTTCGACCTTGCGCCGGTACCGTGCAGCACACGCTATGCCATTGGCGGCCCGACGAAAAACGCCTGCCCATAGCATCGTCGCCGGGGAAGCGCCAGCCGCGCCGACCGCGCTGCGGACGCCGCGGCCCGGTCTGTGGCATCCTCCGCGGTGGAACAGTCGAGTGGGGTCCCCGTGAGCGGAATACGTGCGCTGGCTGTGGGTTGCGCGCTGCTGATCGGCGCCGGCGCGGCGCTGCGTTTCGGCAGCGACCTGTTCGCCCTCACTGCCCACTTCGTCGGCCTGCCTTTCGCCGAGGAGCCGGAGTGGCTGGCGCAGGCCGTCGCGATCCTGTTCACGGCGGGCGCCGTGCTCAGCCTGCCGCTGCAGATCCGCTTGGCGGCCGATCCCTCCGACGTGGGCCGGCCCTGGCTGTTCGCCGGCCCCGGTGCGCTGGTCGCCTCCTTGCTGATCGTCGTGTCCGCTGCGGTGGCCGGCCTGCATGGCGGCGAGAATCTCCTGCTGACGGCTGGCGTCCGCATCTGGCTGGACCTCGGCGGCGTGACCAGCGCCCTGCCCGTCATGCTGCTGCTGGTCGGCCTGCTGGCGTTCGCCGGGCGCGGTAGCCCGGCAGCTGGCGCCCTCCTGGCCGCTCCCATGATCATGATCAGCTTGCTGGCCGTGACTCTCGAAGTCAGCATCGTCGGCTCCACCTTGATCGCCAGCCTGCCTATGTTGCTGTGCGCTGGCGCGCTTTTACCGGCGGCGATCGCCGGCCGCCGATCGGCATTGGCGATCTGGCCAGCCGGCGCCGCCAGCGTCGGCGCCTTCGCCATCACCCTGTTCCCCGGGCTGATGACGCCAAGCGAGCTGGCGGCGCTCCTGCTGGTGCCGGCGATCGCGGTCGGAGTCGCGGGCTATCTTGGCGCGACCCCGCCGGTGCGCGGCGCCTGGCTCGAACGAGCGGTGGCCGATCTCGGCGGGCTGGTGCTCGCGCTGATCGCGTTGAAGCTCGTCGCCGTGCTCTTGGTCACGATCCCCTGGATCATCGACGCCAAGCGGACGCTGGCCGGGGTGGCGCCTTCGGCGATGCTGGCGCTGACCTTCATCGCCTATATCGTCGTCGCGTCCTTCGCCACGCCGGTGGTCAGCGTGGCCATCGTGCTCCTGATGGTCAGCGCCGCCTATGGCGGTGGCGTGCCCGCCGACATCCTGGTCGTCGGCCTCGCGATCGCCACCTTGCAAACAGCGGTCACGCGCGGCACCGCGCGCGAGCCAGCGCCTTCGGCCGGTTCCGTCGCCTTGCCGCCCCGGCAAGCGGCATGGGCGCAGATCCTGATCATGATCATCATCACGGCGTTCGCCTTCGCCTCGGTCCTCGGCTGGGTCTGAAGATCAGCGCGCGCGATAGACGCAGTCCCAGACATGCGCGCGCATGAAGGCATCGAGCGCCGCCCGGTTGCCGTTGAAGGCGTTGCGATCGATCGGCTTGCCGTCGATGCGCGACTGCGGCAGCAGCGAACTCGCCGAGCGATCGCCATCGGTGTACTGCCACAGCACGAAGCTGCGCCACGGAAGACCGTCGAGCCTCGGACCGGAGCCGTCTCGCAGCAACCCGCTGCCCTCGGCGCGCAGGCTGGCGATCCATAGCGGCTGGCTGCCCAGCAATTGCCAGAGACCCGGCCGCTCGGCGATATCGCCGCGTCGTTCCTTCAGAAAGTGCTCGTAGCTATAAACCAGGATCGGTTTGCCGGTGCGCGCGACGGCGCGGCGAATGAAGCCGCCGAGCTCGACCGCCGACATATAGTTGTCGGGATCGCTGCTGGTCGGTTCCCAGTCGACCGCGAGCAGGATTCGGCGGCTCGCCGGCGGCAGGCGATCACACGCCGCCTTCACGACCTTCAGGAAGTCGTCGGCCTGTTGCGAGCCGCTGCCGGTGCGCGTGCCGACATGGTAGGCGCCCAGGCCGATGCCGTGCGCGGCCGCCTGCGCCAGGCGCTCCTCGAAGCGGAAGTCCGCGTCGCTGAAATTGCCGATGTCGAGCCCGATGGTGGCGCGATGGATGATGAGCGACACGTCATGGCGCGTGCGCATGCGCGCATCGACCGCCACCTCGTTATGGCTCGACAAATCGATGACGCTGGTCGTGAGCTGTTGCGCCGGCGCGGCGCTCGGCAGAAGAAAGCCCGCGATCAGTGTCAACGCCTTAACGCAGCCGCGCATCGCCCAACAACTCGAGAAAACGCGCCGCGGCCTCGATATCGGCGCGCAGGCGCTGGTGACGCAATGTGGCCTCCAAGTCGGTGCCCCAGCGCTCGATCTCGAACAGCGCGTCGAGCTCGGCGGCCGCGAAGGCCATACCGCCGTCGAGCCGCCGATCGGATACGGCCAGCGCCAGCACCACCGAACCCATCCAGGTCGTCAGGTTGTAGAGCGCCGCCAACGCCAGATCGCCATGCGCGGCCACGGCCAGGCGCACGCGCTCGATCGAGTCGGGCGGTTGCGATCGCAGGATCACACCCGCCGCCGGTTCCAGCCGCGCGCCGTGGCGTTCGCCAAGCCAGGCCAGCATTGGGTCCCAGACCTTACATTGCCGGGCCACCAGCGAGTCGGGATCAGTGGCGCGATAGCACAGCAGGTCGGAGCCAGCGTACTTAGCGGTGTCGTCGATGACCTTGTCGCGCTGCTCCGGCACCCGCTCCAGCCCGGTCGCCGCCAACCGCATCATCGGCATGTCCGTCGGCTTGATCTCGCCGCCCGCGGGCTGCGCCTGCCATTCCTCGGCGATGGCGCGCGCCAGCGGCTCGTTTGGCACAACGATGAAACCGCCGCCGGGCGCGCGGATAGGCTTGCCGTCAAGACGCACGTCGAAGCCGCCGTCGACGGCGGACGTGCCGACGGTGGTGTAGAAGCGCTTCATTGCGATAGTCCCTTCCCCCGGAGGGCGAAGGTGGCGCGCGCAGCGCGACGGAAGGGGGATGTCGAAGACGACCACAGGAGTCTGTCTTCGACATCCCCCTTCCGCCCTTCGGGCACCTTCCCCCTCCGGGAGAAGGCAAGGCGCTGATCGTTCATCATCTTGGCCGGCGCGGTGGGCGGTCGACGGGGATTACCGGCGGCTGCGGCAGTTGCAGGCGCATCAGCGGTCGCAACCCCTCGATCTGCGCCGCGACGCGCACGCAGGCGTTGGGCGCCGCCGCACCGGCCGCGGCGCCAGCTGGCGCGCGCCCGGCGGCGGTGATCGCCGCGGTCAGGCTCGGAATGCGCGCCAGTGGCGGCACGCCGGCCGGCAGCTTGTTGGCGTTGAGATCGACCTCGCCCGAAACACGCGCGAGATTACCTTTGATACGCAGCGGGACCGCGATCGACATCAGCCCGATCTCGCGCGGCTCGGGCCATAGCACGATCTCGATCTGCTCGTTGCGTAGATGGAGATAGCCGCCGCCCACGGCGGTAAAGCGCGGCGAATCGAGCGCGAAGCGGCGCATGTTGACGATGCCGTTGGTGACATCGACACGACCGCCGACGCAATTGATGCGACCGCTGTCGCGCTCACCGAAGGCCAGCAGCTTCGTCCATTGCCCCGGGAAGACGGGTACCGCATCGGGCGCCATCACGCCCGATGAGGCTGCGAAGTCGACGCTGCCAGTGGCCACGCCCAAAGCGTCGCGCAGCGATCGCCCGGTGCCGCGCAGGCGCAGATCGATGTCGGCCGACAGATCGGTGAAGCCGGTACCAAAGCCGAGCAAGGTCAGGATCTCGTTAAGCGGCACGCGAGATGAGGACGCGTTGATCGTGGTGACGGGGTTGTTCGGCGCGACGTCGATCTGCAGGTCGAAGCTGGCCTGGCCGCCGCCGATCGTGGCCGCCGGCCGCAAGGTGAGCTTGCCGTTGCCGAGCGCCAGCGCGATCGAGAGGTCCTGGACCTTCACGGACATGCCGCCGAGTTCGCCGACCTTGACGCTGACCGACGCGTTCCAGCGCCGAATCATATCCAGGGGATAGGGATCGGCCGGGATCACCCGCTGATCGGGCGAAGGGGGTACCGGTATGGTCGCCCCCGGCGGCACGATGGGGCTGACGCCGGGCGCGGCGATCAGCGCCTGCGGCGACCGCGCTCGTAGATCGGCCAACTCCAGCTTGTCGGCGGTCAGGTTCAGTACCAGCACCGGCCGGTTCTGCCGATCCTGTCGCAAGGTGAGGTCGCCCTTGGCGACGCTGGAGCCGATGCGCAGCTCGACGATCTCGACCTTGGTGACCGCGCGGGGATTGGACAGCTTGAACGAGATCGCGACGGGCGCCGTCTCCGGGAATGGGAACCCGAGCAGGGGCGCCAACGCCGCCATCGAGCGCGCCTCGATCGAACCGCTGACACCCACGGCTTTGCTGGTGGCGGACCCGCTGATGGACATCACCCCGGCGCCGAACTTGCCGTCGAGCTTCAACTCGCCAGGCAGGCCGCGCATCCAGCCATCGAAGGTGCCGGCGCGGCCGGCCAGCACGATCGGCTCGCTGCCGTTGACCTTGCCAGCGAAGTCGATGGTGAAGGGCGAGTTGGTCGCCGAGGCCGTGCCCACGAAGCGCTCGATGGCGACCACCAGGGTCTGGCGATCCGCCGTCTCACGCAAGGTCAGCGTGGAATTGCGCGCCTCGATGCGATTGATCCAAGGCAGGGTCGGGATGGTGCGCACGCGAAGCGAGCGGCGCTCGCTGGGATGCGGGCCGGAGCCCTCGACCGGCGGCGTCATCTCGAGGTTCGAGCGACCATTGGCGTCGCGCTCGACCAGGATGTCGGCGCCCACCAGCTCGACGCGGCCGATGCGCATCTCGCCCAGCAGCAGCGAGATCGGATCGAGATGAAGGATCAGCCGGCTGATGCGCGCCATCTCGGGGCGCGTGCCGCCCTCCATGTTCGACAGGGTGACGTTCTCGGCCACCGCCGAAGGCGACAGGGTGAAGTTGATCCTGAGCTGGCCCCTGATCGCCAGCTCGCGGCCGGTCGCGCGGCGCACCTGGTCGACGATCTGACTCTGGTATCGGCTGAGATCGCGCGTGCTGGCCCAGACATACAGGCCAGCCGGCGTCAGCAGCGCCACCAGGAGGACCGCGCCCGCGATGATCAGCCAGCGTCTAAGACGTCCCATCGTCCGCCGAATGCGCCTGCCGGGGGCTGGCGGCGCTTGTCTTGGTTAGCGGGTGCTGCCGACCGTCACATCGCGTGGCGGCGAGAACCCGTACATCCGCATTGTACTCCGAAAATGCGGCGGCGGTTCGGCAAACAGATCCAGCCGGCCGCTCCCGGGATGCGGCATGACGAGGCGGGCGGCGTGCAGGTGCAACCCGGCTTCCGCCTCCTCGGGCACCCCCTCGCCGCCCGGCCGCACGCCGTACTTGGTGTCGCCCAGGATCGGCGTACCCAGCGCGGCGCAATGGGCGCGCAACTGATGCGTCCGCCCGGTCAGCGGTCGCAGGACCACCAAGGCGACATGCTTGCCCACCGTGTCGGCGACCACGTAGTCGGTGACCGCGTCGTCGCCCTCCTCATGGTCCACCGCCATCGACTCGCGGCCGTGGCGGCCCACGGCCGTCTTCGCCAGCGGCAGATCGATCCGACCCTTCTCGACCTTGGGCACGCCCAGGAGGATGGCCCAGTAGAGCTTCATCGTGTCGCGACGGCGGAACGATTCCGCCAGCTTCGCCGTCGCCCCGGCGGTTCGGCCCAGCACGAGCAGACCGCTGGTGTCGCGGTCGAGGCGATGCACCAGGCGTGGCCGCTCCTTGGCCTCGAACTGCAGCGCGTCGAGCATGCCGTCGACATGCACCGTGGTGCGGCTGCCACCCTGCACCGCGAGGCCGGGCGGCTTGTTCAGCGCCAGAACCAGCGGGTCGCGGTGCACGATGCGCGCCTTGAGGTCCTCGGCCAGGGCGCTGGACGCAGCCTCAGCGCGGACCTTCTTCTCCGTCACCACGGCCTTCATCGGTGGCACACGGATCACCTGTCCGGCACTCAGCCGGTCGCCGGACTTGGCCCGCCTGCCATCGACGCGGATCTGCCCGCCACGCAGCATCTGCTCCAGGCGGCCGTGGGTCAGCTCGGGATGATGCCTGCGGAACCAGCGGTCGAGGCGGATATCGGCGTCATCGGGCTCGACAGTGACCTGCCGCACGCCCGGGGCGAGTTTGTCGCTCATGGCGCGAGGATATCGCACGGACGGCGTCCGCCGGCTATCGTCGGCCGATGGGTGAAACCGCGCTGGCCGCCGATTTCGAGCGGCTCACCTTCGAGACGCTGACCCCGGCCGCGCCGCTGGCGCTGCCGCCGGCGCGCATCACCGCGCGGCTGTACCGCCCCGACGGCGCCAGCCGGCCTACGCCGGCGATGGTGCTTCTCAGCAGCAGCGCCGGCGTGCAGCGTCATCGCGAGCTCTACTATGCCCAGCGCCTGGCGGCGGCGGGCATCGCCGCCTGCGTGGTCGACAGCTTCGGGCCGCGCGGCGTGCGCTCGACCGTGGCGGACCAGTCCAGGGTCTCAGCCTTCCAGATGGAGTGCGACGCCGTGGCCGCGCTGCGCCTGCTGCGCGACGATCCAGCGATCGACGGGGCGCGCATCGGCGTCATGGGCGTCTCGAAAGGCGGCGTCGCGGCGATCAACAGCGCCATCGCCGTGCGTCAGGCCTGGCGCGGTGTCGACGACGTCTTCGACCTGCATGTCGGCATCTGCCCGGGCTGCGTCGCGCAGCATCGCGATGCCTCGACCACCGGCCGGCCGGTCTTCTTCATGTTGGCGCGGCACGACGATTACACTCCGGCCCGTTTCGCCGTCGACTATGCGCAGCGCATGCGCGCCACCGGCAACGGCCAAATCCGGGTCAAGGTCTACACGGCGCATCACGGCTGGGAATCCATCGGGCCGGTCTACGCTATCGCCAACGCCCAGAACTTCTCGCGTTGCGCCAATCTGATCGAGGACGACGGCCGGCATTTCGTGACCGCCGCCGGGCGGGCGATGAGCGAGGCCGAGTACCGGACCTGGGTACGCGACCACGGCCTGCTGGATTTCGGGGCCCATGCCGGCGGCGGGTCAGTGGCGCTGAGAGATCGAGCCACCGGCGATCTGCTGTCCTTCCTTACCGCAAACTTCGGGCAGTGACACTGCGCGCCTTTGCAGGAAGCCCCGTGTTCACCTATAACGTGAACACAAGATAAGGGGAGCATGAACTTGAGTTTCCTGTCTGGCGTGACGGCGCATGTTGCATCCCTCGTGCAGCTGGGCGTCGCGGCCACGGCCTTTGCCGTGATCCTCGCGGCCCCGGCCGCGGCCCAGAGCGACGCGGTGGCCGCCGCCCTGCGCGATCGGGTCAAGCTGGCGATCCAGTCCTCCACGGACTATGCCGCCCCGATACACGCGGCGATCGAAAAGCACTACCAGGACCGCTCCTTCGAGCCGATGTGGCACAGGGACGGCCGCCGCACCGACAAGGCGACCGTGCTGCTCGCAGCCCTGCGCGACCTGACCGCCGATGGGTTGGAGCCCGAGGACTACGACGTCTCGACCGCCGAGAAGCTGCTGGATTCCCAGGCCGCGACCGATCACGCTCGCGCCGAATTCCTGCTGACCCGCGCCCTTGTCCTGGCCGCCGCCGACCTGTCGACCGGCCGGGTCAACGCCAACGCGCTCGACAAGGACATGTCCCCGGTCCAGCGCAAGCCGGACTACGCAGTCCTGCTGCGGGATGGCGCGGCCCATGCCGATCCCAAGGCGTTCTTCGATACCCTCATGCCGCAGGGCGTGCAGTACCCGGCGCTGAAGAAGGCTTTGGCGGAGTGGCGCGAGAAGGCCCGCACGGTGCGCTACACGACGGTCCCGCCCGTGACCGGCCTGCTCAAGCCCGGCGCCGTCGACGAGCGCATCGCGGTCATCCGCAAGCGCCTGGCCGAGACCGAGCCAGACGTCCCGGCTCCCGGCCCCCAGGGGCCCAACCACTACGACGACGCGCTGGTCGCCGCTGTGAAACGGTACCAGGAGCAGCACAATCTCAGCGTCGACGGCGTGATCGGTGGCAAGACCGTCTTCTCCTTGAATATCCCGATCGAGGAACGGGTGCAGCAGGTCGTGGTCAACCTCGACCGCCGCCGCTGGGCGGCCGAGATCCCGGGCGATCGCTTCGTGATGATCAACGCGGCCGACTACTCGATGTACTTCTTCGACGAGGGCAAGATCGCCTTCCGCAGCAAGGTCATCGTCGGCACGCCCAAGGACCAGACACCGGAGATCACCAGCACGCTGGTGAATTTCCAGACCAACCCCTACTGGACGGTGCCCAGCTCGATCGCCGGCGAGGAATACCTGCCGGTCCTGCGCCGCGATCCCTACGCGCTGCAGAAGTCGAACATGCGGATCTTCGCCGACTGGTCGAGCGACACCGAGCTCGACCCGGCCTCCGTCGACTGGAGCTCGGTCAATCCCAAGGCCTTCCCTTACCGCATCCGCCAGGAGCCAGGGGCCGGCAACGCGCTGGGCTACATCTTCTTCGGCTTCCAGAACAAGTACGGCATCTACATGCACGACACCGCGTCGCGCTTCCTGTTCGGCGAGGGCAGCCGCAACTTCAGCCATGGCTGCATCCGGCTGCAGAACCCCTTCGACTTCGTCGAGGCGGCGTTCAAGAGCGCCGACATGAAGACCCGCGTCGCCGCGGCCGCCACCTCGGGCCGGCAGGCGACCTTCGCCTTCGCCAAACCGATTTCCATCCACGTGACCTACCAGACCGTGTTCGCCGACGAGGCGGGCAAGGTCCACTTCCGGGATGACGTGTATGGCCGTGACCGCAAGGTGTTCGCGGCGATGAAACGCGCGCGCGCGCTGGAGAAGCGCTCGTCGTAGCGTCCGCGGGAGCGCCGGCGCTCCCAGCAAGATAGGTCCTTACGAGTCACGCTGGGCGCGCAGGCGCGCCCAGTACTCGATCCGCTTGAGGATATCGCGTTCGAAACCGCGCTCGACGGGGCGGTAGAACTGCCGGCGCGCCATGCCGTCGGGAAAGTAGTTCTGGCCGGAGAAGGCGTCGGGCGCGTCGTGGTCGTAGTCGTAGCCCTTGCCGTAGCCGATCTCCTTCATCAGCCGGGTCGGCGCGTTGAGGATGTGCATCGGCGGCATCAGCGAGCCGGTTTCCTTGGCAGCGCGGCTGGCCTCGCCCTGGGCGACATAGGCGGCGTTCGATTTGGGCGCGGTGGCGAGGTAGATCACCGCCTGGGCGATCATCAACTCGCCCTCCGGCGAGCCCAGCCGCTCATAGGCGTCCCACGCCGCCAGCGTCTGCGGCAACGCCTGCGGATCGGCCATGCCGATATCCTCCGAGGCGAAGCGTACCAGGCGGCGCACGACATAGAGCGGGTCCTCGCCGCCCTGCAGCATGCGCGCGAACCAGTAGAGTGCCGCGTCGACGTCGGATCCACGCAAGGACTTGTGCAGCGCGCTGATCAGGTTGTAGTGGCTCTCCTGCGCCTTGTCGTAGATCGGCGCGCGCTTCTGCATCAGCGCCGCGAGCCCCTGCGCATCGAGCGGCGTCTGGTCCTTGAGCTCGAAGAGCTGCTCGGCCATGCCCAGCAGATAGCGGCCATCGCCGTCGGCCATGGCGCAGAGCGCGTCGCGGCCGGCCTCGTCGAGCGGCAACGGCCGGCCCATCGCCTGTTCGGCGCGCGTGATCAGCAGGCGCAGCGCCGCGTCGTCGAGACGCCGCAGCACCAGCACCTGACAGCGTGACAACAGCGCGGCGTTGAGCTCGAAGGACGGGTTCTCGGTCGTGGCGCCAATGAGCGTGACCGTGCCGTCCTCGACATAGGGCAGGAAGCCGTCCTGCTGAGCGCGATTGAAGCGATGGATCTCGTCGACGAAGAGCAGCGTGCCCTGCCCCGCCGCGCGCCGGCCGCGCGCCGCCTCGAACACCTTCCGTAGATCGGCGACGCCGGAGAATACCGCCGACAGCGGCTCGAAATGCAGGTCGACCCGGTCCGCCAGCAGGCGCGCGATGGTGGTCTTGCCGCAGCCCGGCGGGCCCCAAAGGATCAACGAACTCAACCGGCCACTGGATAGCATCCGGCCCAGCGGCGCCGTCGGCGCCAGCAGATGGTCCTGGCCGACGACCTCCTCGATGTTGCGCGGGCGCAGGCGGTCGGGCAGCGGCGCAGGCGCCAGCCCGGTGAACAGCGACTCGCTGGGCGGCTCGGCGCGTCCCTTCCTCGCCGCCACCGGCTTCGTCCTCAGCCGCGGAAGGTGAAGGTGCGTTCCTCGCCCTTGCGGCGCACCGTGACAGACCAGCCCGGCTTCTCCTCGCCCAGCGCCGAACGCAGCGTGGCGACCGAGTCGATCGGCTGGCCATTGATCGAGATGACATAGTCGCCAACCTGCATGACGCGCGCGATCGGCGCGCCCTGGGCGATCTCGGCCACCACGACGCCCTGGGTCCAGGCATCGACACCCAGCTCGTCGGCGACCGCCGGCGACATGTTCATCACGGTGACGCCGGCCAATGGATTGCGGCCGGCGAGTTGCGAGCGATCGCGCGCGGGGTTCTCCGGCGGCGCGGTCAATCTGACCTGCACCGAGCGCTCCTCGCCGCGGCTCAGCACGCGCATGTTGACGGTGCTGTTGATCGGCGACGTGGCCAACCGGAAGCGCAGCGCGGCCTCGTCGTCGACCGCCTGCTCGTTGATGCTCAGCAGGACGTCGCCGACGCGCAGGCCGGCCTTGGCCGCCGGCCCGTCGGGCGTCACCGCGCGCAGGATCACGCCCTGTGGCCGCGGCAGGTTCAGCGAGGTGGCGATATCGGCGCTGACGCGCTGCACGCTGGCGCCGATCCAGGAGCGCACCATGCGTCCGCCCTTCTCGCCCGCCTCGATCATGCGCGCGACGATGTTCGAGGGCGTGGCGAAACCGATGCCGATCGAGCCACCGCTGCGCGAGAAGATCGCGGTGTTGATGCCGATCAGGCGGCCGTCCATCGACACCAGGGCGCCGCCGGAGTTGCCTGGGTTGATCGCCGCGTCGGTCTGAATGAAGAAGCCGTTCTCGGTCACGCCACTGCCGCTGCGGGCAAGGGCCGAGATGATGCCTGACGTGACGGTCTGGTTCAGGCCGAAGGGATTGCCGATCGCCAGCACCAGGTCGCCGACCTCCAGCGTGTCGGAGTCGCGCAGTTCGAGATACGGCATGCCGCCGGGCTCGCCGTCGAGCTTGAGGATGGCGAGGTCATAGCGCTCGTCGGTCGCCAGGATCGTGGCGGCGAACTCGCGCCGGTCGGCGAGCACGACGTTGATCTCGGTGGCGCCACGCACGACGTGGTTGTTGGTCACGATCAGGCCGTTCTGGCGCACGATGACGCCGGAGCCCAGCGACTGCGCCACCCGCTCCTTGGGCAGCTGACGCAGGAACTCGTCGCCGAAGAAGCGCAGGAAGGGCGGAACCTCCTGCTTGACCCGCGTGCGGGCGTAGATGTTGACCACCGCCGGCGAGACGCGCTTGACCAGCGGCGCGAAGGAAATCTGCATCTGGTCGCGCGAGTTGGGCGTCTGTTGCGCCGACGTCGGTGTCGCGACCAGAAGGCATGCGAAAAGGGCCGCGGACAACGCGGCGATCCTTGCGCTCATGTGACGCTCGCTCCCCATGGGCTCAGTCTAGACCTCGGGCTGCCCGAGTAGAAAAGGAAAGAGGCGGCACTATGGCCGCCTCTCCCGATCTTTGCCCCGGCAACGCGGCGTTACGCGGCCTCGGCGTTCTCGTCCGTCTTCTCGCCCGAGGGTCCGCTATCCAGACCCTTGGCGTCGACGTCGCGATCGACGAACTCGATCAGCGCCATCGGGGCGGCGTCGCCGTAGCGGAAGCCGGCCTTCAGCACGCGGGTGTAGCCGCCGGCGCGCGTCTTGTAGCGCTCGGCGATCGTGGTGAAGAGCTTGTGCACGATGCCCTCGTCGCCGAGCTGCGCCAGCGCCTGGCGGCGGGCATGCAGGTCGCCGCGCTTGCCCAGGGTCACCAGCCGCTCGACGATCGGGCGGATGTCCTTGGCCTTGGGCAGGGTGGTGCGGATCTGCTCGTGCTTGATCAGCGCGAGCGAAAGGCTCTTGAACAGCGCCGTGCGCTGGGACGAGTTCCTGCTGAACTTCCGTCCGCTCATTCCATGTCGCATCGTGGTCTCCAATGTTGTGTTTTATCGACGGCCGCTTGCGATTTCGCGGCCGCGTTGGGGGCCTCGCGGCCCCGGTAGGCTAAGAACTCAGTATGGCTCCTCGAGACGCTTGGCGAGCTCCTCGATGTTCTCCGGCGGCCAGTTGGGGATTTCCATACCGAGATGCAGACCCATCTGGGCGAGGACTTCCTTGATCTCGTTGAGCGACTTGCGGCCGAAGTTCGGCGTGCGCAACATCTCGGCCTCGGTCTTCTGCACCAGGTCGCCGATGTAGATGATGTTGTCGTTCTTCAGGCAGTTGGCCGAGCGCACCGACAGCTCGAGCTCGTCGACCTTGCGCAGCAGGTTGCGATTGAACGGGATGTCGTCGGCGACGACATCGGCCTTCACCGCCTGCGGCTCCTCGAAGTTGATGAAGAGCTGCAGCTGGTCCTGCAGAATGCGCGAGGCGATCGCCACCGCGTCGTCCGGGCTGACCGTGCCGTTGGTCTCGATGCTCATCGACAGCTTGTCGTAGTCGGTGACCTGGCCGACGCGGCTGTTGTCGATCTTGTAGGCGACCTTCTTCACCGGGCTGAACAGCGCGTCGACCGGGATCAGGCCGATCGGCGCGTCGGCCGGACGGTTGGCCGTCGCCGGCACATAACCCTTACCGGTCGAGACCGTAAGCTCCATGTGCAGCGAGGCGCCGTCGTCGAGCGTGCAGATCAGGTGCTTGGGATCCATGATCTGGATGTCGCCGGTGGTCTCGATCATGCCGGCGGTGACTTCGCCGGGACCGGTGGCGCGCAGGACCAGGCGATGCGCCCGATCGCTCTGCATCTTCACCGCCATCGACTTGATGTTCAGCACGATGTCGGTGACGTCCTCTCGGACACCCGGAATCGAGGAGAACTCGTGCAGCACGCCGTCGATCTTGATCGACGTCACGGCGGCGCCCTGCAGCGAGGACAGCAGCACGCGGCGCAGCGCGTTGCCGAGCGTCAGACCGAAGCCGCGCTCGAGCGGCTCGGCGACGATGGTGGCGACGCGCATGGCGTCGCTGCCCGGCTCGACCTGCAGCTTGTTCGGCTTGATCAGTTCCTGCCAATTCTTCTGAAGCACGGGGGGCTACCTTTCGGATCGGCTTGTCGGCCTGGGCGCCGCGAACAGGCGCGGCAGCCTCGATTATTGGAAGCCACAGCGACCGGCCGCGGCGTACTACCGGGAGGCGCGGACAGGGTCCGCGCCGCATCGGGAATGACTAGACGCGACGGCGCTTGGGCGGACGGCAGCCATTGTGCGGAATCGGCGTCACGTCGCGGATCGCGGTGACGGCGAAACCGACGGCCTGCAGCGCGCGCAGGGCCGATTCGCGACCTGAACCCGGACCCCGCACCTCGACCTCGACGGTGCGCATGCCGTGCTCCATGGCCTTGCGGCCGGCGTCCTCGGCCGCCATCTGCGCCGCGAACGGCGTCGACTTGCGCGAGCCCTTGAAGCCCTGCGTGCCGGACGACGACCAGGCGATCGTGTTGCCCTGCACGTCGGTGATGGTGACCACCGTGTTGTTGAACGACGCGTTCACATGGGCGATGCCCGACGTGATGTTCTTGCGCTCGCGACGCCGGGGACGCGCGGCCGCGGCGGTGCCGGCGGCAGGTGCTTTCGCCATGACTTCGAACCTCTTGGCCTAGACGGCTTTCTTCTTGCCAGCGATCGGCTTGGCCGGTCCCTTGCGGGTGCGGGCATTGGTGTGGGTGCGCTGGCCGTGGACCGGAAGGCCCCGGCGGTGACGCAGCCCGCGATAGCAGCCGAGATCCATCAGCCGCTTGATGTTCATGGCCACCTCGCGCCGCAGATCGCCCTCGACCACGTAGTCGCGGTCGATGGTCTCGCGGATGCGAAGCACCTCGTCGTCGCTGAGCTGGTTGACACGCCGCTCGTCGGCGATGCCAACCTTCTGGCAGATCTCCTGGGCTTTCAGCTCGCCGATGCCATGGATGTACTGCAGCGCGATCAGCACGCGCTTGTTGGTCGGAATGTTAACGCCTGCGATACGGGCCAATTTCCCAGCTCCTTCAATACGTTAAGCGCGGCCGTAACCTAACGGTCGCGCTTCGGCTATTTCTGGAAAGCGCGCGATTATAGGGATCGAGCCTCGCGAGTCAACCGTCAGCCGAATTTGTCAAGACTTTCCCAATACCGCCTTCAGCTGGCGGTAAACCTCGTCCATGGACGCCATCCCGTCGACCTTCCGAAGCACCCCGCGCGCCGCGTAGTAGGGCAGCAACGGGGCGGTCTGGGACCGGTACGCGGCCATGCGCGCTGTCACGGTCTCGGCGTTGTCGTCCTTGCGGCGCGTGAACTCCGTCGCGCCGCAGGTGTCGCAGACGCCATCCTTCTTCGGCCGCTTGAACCGGTCGTGATAGCCGGTACCGCACTTGGCGCAGGAGAACCGGCCGACGATACGGTCGGTCAGCGCCTTCTCGTCCACCGTCATCTCGACGACGTGGTCGAGCTTCCAGCCGCGGCTGGCCAGCATCCGGTCGAGCGCCTCGGCCTGGGCCGTGGTCCGCGGAAAGCCGTCGAGGATGAAACCCGGGGCGCAATCGGGCTGGCCGATGCGGTCCTCGATCAAGCCGACCATGAGGTCGTCGGGCACCAGCCCGCCGCTCTCCATGATGCCCTTGGCCTTCTTGCCGAGCTCGCTACCCGAGGCGACGGCCGCCCGCAGCATATCGCCGGTCGAGAGCTGCTTCAGGCCGAGTTCGTCCTGCAGCCGCTGCGCCTGGGTGCCCTTGCCGGCGCCCGGCGGCCCCAACAGGATCAGCTTCATTTGTTCTTGCCCCCCTTCAGCCGCGCCTGACCGATCAGGTCGCCGTACTGGTAGGCGAGCAGATGCGACTGGATCTGGGTGACGGTATCGAGCGTCACCGAGACCACGATCAGCAGGCTGGTGCCGCCGAAGTAGAACGGCACACCACCCTGGGCGATCAGCAGCTCGGGAATGATGCAGACGATCGACAGGTAGGCCGCGCCGATCGTGGTCAGGCGGGTCAGCACGTATTCGAGATACTCGGCGGTGTTCTTGCCGGGACGGATGCCCGGCAGGAAGCCACCATACTTCTTCAGATTCTCGGCCGTGTCGGCCGGCTGGAACACGACAGTCGTGTAGAAGAAGCAGAAGAACACGATCAGGCCGATATAGATCGCCAGGTACAGCGGCTGGCCATGGCCGAGATAGACCGAGATCCACTGCACCCAGTCGCTGGCACCGGTGCCCTGGAAGCCGGCGATGGTGGCCGGGAAGAGCAGCAGCGAGGAGGCGAAGATCGGCGGGATGACACCGGCGGTGTTGATCTTCAGCGGCAGATAGCTGGCCTGGCCGCCATAGACCCGGTTGCCCATCTGGCGCTTGGGATACTGGACCAGGATCCGCCGCTGCGCCGTCTCGATGAAGACGACGAAGATCACCACGGCGATGATGCCGACGATCAGGCCGATGATGAACAGCGCCGACAGCGATCCGGTGCGGCCCAGCTCCAGGGTCTGCACCATGGCGCCGGGCATGGCCGCGACGATGCCGGCGAAGATGATCAACGAGATGCCGTTGCCGACGCCGCGCGCCGTCACCTGCTCGCCCAGCCACATCAGGAACATCGTGCCGCCGATCAGCGTGACGACGGTGACGAAGCGGAAATAGAGACCGGGATCGAACACCACATTGCCGACGGTACTGGTCTGCGACTCCAGCCCCACGGCGATGCCATAGGCCTGGACCGCCGCCAGGATGACGGTGCCATAGCGGGTGTACTGGTTGATTTTCTTGCGGCCGGCCTCGCCCTCTTTCTTCAGCGCCTCGAGCGACGGCACGACCGTCGTGAGGATCTGCATGATGATGGAGGCCGAGATGTACGGCATGATGCTGAGCGCGAAAATCGACATGCGGCCGATCGAGCCGCCCGAAAACACGTCGAGCAGCCCGGCGAGGCCGCCGGCCTGGCGCTGAAAGACGTCGGCGAGCGCCACGGGATCGATACCCGGCACAGGGATGTACGAGCCGATTCGATAGATGATCAAAGCGCCCAGCGTGAACCACAGGCGCTTCTTGAGCTCGGACGCCTTGCCGAGATTGCCCCAGTTGAGATTACGGGCGAGCTGTTCGGCGGCTGAGGACATGGCTTCCGATCCTCCGGCAGCCGGCGGCGAGCCGCCGGCGCATCATCAATCGCGGGCGGGCTGCGGCCAGGGTCAGGCCGCTTCCGCCTCGACGGGCGCCAGAACGGTCACCTTGCCGCCGGCCTTCTCGATCGCCTCGATCGCGGCCTTGGAGGCGCCGGTCACGGTGATCTGCAGGGCGGCCTTGACCTCGCCCTTGCCGAGCAGCCGCACACCGTCGCGCAGATGGCGCACGATGCCGGCCGCCTGAAGGGCGGCGGCGTCGACCGGCTTGCCGGCCTCGAGCTTGCCCGCCTCGACCGCGCTCTGCAGCGTGCCGAGATTGACCAGCGCGTATTCCTTGCGGAACGGGTTGTTGAAGCCGCGCTTTGGCAGGCGACGGAAGAGCGGCATCTGGCCACCCTCGAAGCCCTTGATGGCGACGCCCGAGCGGCCCTTCTGGCCCTTGCCGCCGCGGCCGGCGGTCTTGCCCTTGCCCGAGCCGATGCCGCGCGCGACGCGCATGCGCGCCTTATGGGCACCTGGGTTGTCGGAAAGCTGATTGAGTTTCATGACTGGCTCACTTCGCGTCTTCGACGCGCACGAGATGCTGCACCTTGGTGATCATGCCGCGCACCTCAGGCGTGTCCTTGAGGATCTTGCTGCGGTGCATCTTGTTCAGGCCAAGGCCGACGAGATTCTCGCGCTGGTCGAAGCGGCGGCGGATCGGGCTGCCGGTCTGCGTGACTTTGATCTTCTTCTGATCGGACATCGGAACGCTCCTCAGGCGGCGGCTTCAGCGGCCTGGTCGTCGCGGCGGCCGAGGATGTCGCCCACCTTCTTGCCGCGGCGGTTGGCGACCATGCGCGGCGACTGGACCGACGACAGCGCGTCGAAGGTCGCCTTGATCATGTTGTGCGGGTTCGACGTGCCGACCGACTTGGCGACCACGTCCTTCAGCCCCAGCGTCTCGAACACGGCACGCATGGCGCCGCCGCCGATGATGCCGGTGCCCGCCGGCGCGGCACGCAGCACGACGCGGCCGGCGCCGAAATGGCCGAGCACGTCATGATGCAGGGTACGGCCCTCGCGCAGCGCGACGCGGATCATGCCGCGCTTGGCCGACTCGGTCGCCTTGCGGATCGCCTCGGGCACCTCGCGCGCCTTGCCGGTGCCGTAGCCGACGCGACCGCGCTGGTCGCCGACGACGACGATCGCGGCGAAACCGAAGCGCTTGCCGCCCTTCACCGTCTTCGACACGCGGTTGATGCCGACGAGCTTGTCTACGAGCTCGCTCTCCTCGCGATCGCCGCCGGCGCCGCGCTGCTGACCGCGCCCGCCGCCGTCACGATCGCGACGACCGCGGCCACCGCCGCCATCGCCGTCGCGCGGACCGCGGCTCGAACCACCCGGTGCACGTGCCATGTGCCTGCTCCTAGAACGACAGGCCGCCCTCACGGGCGGCATCGGCCAGCGCTTTCACGCGGCCATGGAACATGTAACCGCCGCGGTCGAACACGACGGTGCTGACGCCCGCCTTGATCGCGCGCTCGGCGATGAGCTTGCCGACCTCGGTCGCCGCCGACTTGTCGGCGCCCGTCTTCAGCTTGCCCTTCAACGACTCGTCGGCCGACGAGGCCGAGGCGACCGTGTGACCCTTCAGGTCGTCGATCACCTGGGCGTAGATATGCTTGCCCGAGCGGAACACGCTCAGACGCGGACGTCCGCCGGCGCGCTGCTTCAGCGAGTGGCGGGTGCGGCGCTGGCGCCGCGCAAACTGGACAGTCGTGGTCATGGTCGACCCCGTTCCTACTTCTTCTTGCCTTCTTTACGCAGGATCTTCTCACCTGCGTACTTGATGCCTTTGCCCTTGTAGGGCTCCGGCGGCTTAAGTCCGCGGATCTCGGCGGCGATCTGCCCGACCTTCTGCTTGTCGGCGCCGCTGATCTCGATCTCGGTCGGCTTGGCCGTCTTGATCGTGATGCCGGCCGGGATCGGGATCTCGACGTCGTGGCTGAAGCCGAGCTGCAGCTTGAGCTGCTTGGCGTCCGCCGCGGCGCGATAGCCGACGCCCGTGATCTCGAGGTTCACCGTGAAGCCCTCGCCCGCACCGTGCACCAGGTTGCGCACGAGGTTGCGGTTGGTGCCCCACAGCACGCGCGAGCGCGGGTTGTCGTGGCGCATCTTGAGCGAGATCAGGTTGCCCTCGCGGACCACCTCGATGTCGTCGTGGACGACCATCGCCAGCTCGCCCCGCTTGCCCTTGGCCTTGATCGCCTGGCCCTTGATGTCGACCGTGACGCCGGCGGGCACCGGCACGGGGTTCTTTCCGACGCGCGACATGATCAGAACACCTTGCAGAGGACTTCGCCGCCGACATTGGCGGTGCGGGCCTCGCTGTCCGACATGACGCCTCGCGGCGTCGACAGGATCGAGATGCCGAGGCCGTTATAGACCTTCGGCAGGTCGGAGATCTTGGAGTAGATGCGCCGGCCCGGCGTCGACACGCGGTGGACCTCGCGGATCACCGGCTTGCCGTTGTCGTATTTCAGCTCGACGCGGATCTCGCGAATGCCGCCGCGCACCTCTTCCTCGAGGTAACCGCGGATGTAACCCTCGCGCTGCAGCACGTCGAGGACGTTCGCCCGCAACCGGGATGCCGGCATCGTGACGCTGTCGAGCCGCGCCGCCTGACCATTGCGGATGCGGGTCAACATATCGCCGACAGGATCGCTCAGTGCCATGACCGTCGTCTCCTTCGACTCACCAGCTCGACTTGACCACGCCGGGCAGCAGCCCGCGTGATGCAAGGTCGCGCATCGCGATGCGCGAGAGCTTGAACTTGCGGTAGACCGCGCGCGGGCGGCCGCTCAGCTCGCAACGGCTGTTCAGGCGGTCCTTGGCGCCGTTGCGCGGCAGCTCGTTGAGCGTGAGCTGCGCCTCGAAGCGCTCTTCCACCGGACGGGAGCGATCCATGATCACTTCCTTGAGCGCCTTGCGCTTGGCGGTGAACCGCTTGACCAACGCCGCGCGGTTCTTGTTCTTCTCGACCATGCTGGTCTTGGCCATGTGAGCCTCCAGCTCCTAATTGAAGAACGGAAAGTCGAAGCCGCGCAGCAGCGCCTTGGCTTCGGCGTCCGTCTTCGCCGTGGTGCAGATGATGATGTCCATGCCGCGGACCTGATCGACCTTGTCGTAGTCGATCTCGGGGAACACGAGCTGTTCCTTGAGGCCCATGGCGTAGTTGCCGCGGCCGTCGAAGGAACGGCCGTTGAGCCCGCGGAAGTCGCGCACGCGCGGCAGCGCGATGTTCACCAGGCGGTCGACGAACTCGTACATGCGGTCGCGTCGCAGGGTGACCTTGCAGCCCAGCGCCATGCCTTCGCGCACCTTGTAGGTGGCGATCGACTTGCGCGCCTTGGTGATCACCGGCTTCTGGCCGGAGATGCGGGCGAGCTCGACGGCGGCGTTGTCCACCGCCTTGCGGTCGGCGACGGCCTCGCCGACGCCCATGTTGATCACGACCTTGTCGAGCTTCGGCACCTCCATCGGGTTGCCATAGCCGAACTGCTTCAGCAGCTCGGCGCGCACGACCTTCTCGTAGTGCTCTTGCAGACGGGCGGGCATCCTTCCCACTCCCCTAGCGATCGATCGACTCGCCGGAGGCGCGCGCCACGCGCACCTTGCGGCCGTCTTCGAGGAACTTGAATCCGACCCGCGTCGGCTTGCCGCTCGACGGGTCGATGTGAGCCACGTTGGAGACGTGGATCGAGGCTTCCTTGGCGATGATGGCGCTCTCCTCGCCGGCGCGACGCGCCTTCTGGTGTCGCTTCATCATGTTGACGCCCTGGACGACGACGCGGCTGTCGTCGGGCAGCACGCGGACGACCTCGCCCTGCTTGCCCTTGTCGCGGCCGGTGATGACGACCACCCGGTCGCCCTTGCGGATTTTCAGTTTCGGCATCGCGTCCTCACAGCACTTCGGGTGCCAGGGAGATGATCTTCATGAACTTGCGCGCGCGCAGCTCGCGCGTGACCGGCCCGAAGATACGGGTGCCGACCGGCTCGTCCTGCTTGTTGACGAGCACCGCGGCGTTGCGGTCGAAGCGGATGGCGCTGCCGTCGGGACGGCGGATCGCCGCGGCGGTGCGCACGATGACGGCGCGGGCCACCTCGCCCTTCTTCACCTTGCCGCGCGGGATCGCGTCCTTGACCGCGACGACGATGACGTCGCCGATGGTCGCGAACTTGCGCTTCGACCCGCCCAGCACCTTGATGCACTGCACCCTCTTGGCGCCGGAATTGTCGGCGACGTCGAGGTTCGTCTGCATCTGGATCATGTTTACCTATCCGACGGGTGACCCGCCGCTCCCAAACTGCTTCGCCCAGCCGTCCGTCAGGACGCCTGCTCGCCCTCGGTGATCACGACCCACCGCTTGGTCTTCGACAGCGGCCGACTCTCGATGATCCGCACCGTCGCGCCCGTCTTGACGGCGTTCGACTCGTCATGCGCGTGGTAGCGCTTCGACTGGCGGATGAACTTCTTGTAGACCGGGTGCTGAACGCGGCGCTCGACCTCGACAACGACGGTCTTGTCCATCTTGTCGCTGACGACGACGCCCTCAAGAATTCGCTTCGGCATCTCAATGCTCCTTAGGCGGCGCTTTTTGCTTGAGCACGGTCATGATGCGCGCGATGTCGCGGCGCACGGCCTCCACGCGGGCGGTGTTGCCCGACTGCGGCCCGATCACCCCGTTGGCCTGCTGGAAGCGCAGGTTGAACGCTTCCTTGCGCAAGTCGCCGAGCTGGGTCTTGAGCTCGTCGGCCGTCTTGGCGCGCATGTCACTGGCCTTCATCATGCGCCTCCCTCGCTCATGCGAGCGATGAACTTGGTCTTGATCGGCAGCTTGGCGGCGGCGAGGTCGAACGCTTCCTTCGCCACGTTCACCGGCACGCCGCCGATCTCGAACATCACGCGGCCCGGCTTGATGCGGCAGGCCCAGAATTCAGGCGAGCCCTTGCCCGAGCCCATGCGCACCTCGGCCGGCTTCAGCGACACCGGCAGGTCCGGGAAGATCCGGATCCACACGCGGCCGGCGCGCTTCATGTGACGCGTGATGGCGCGGCGAGCGGCCTCGATCTGGCGCGCGGTGACGCGCTCCGGCTCGAGCGCCTTCAGGCCGTACTCGCCGAAGGCCAGCGTCGTGCCGCCCTTGGCCTGGCCCTTGATGCGGCCCTTGAAGGCCTTGCGGTATTTGGTTCGCTTCGGACTCAGCATGACCCTGCCCTACCCCGTCTCAGCGCCCGGCCTGGGCTTCTTCGAGACGCTTGTCCTGGACCATCGGGTCATGGACCATGATCTCGCCCTTGAACACCCAGACCTTGACGCCGCAGGTGCCGAAGGTGGTGAACGCCGTCGCGGTGCCGTAGTCGACGTCGGCGCGCAGCGTGTGCAGCGGCACGCGGCCCTCGCGGTACCACTCCATGCGCGCGATCTCGGCGCCGCCCAGACGGCCCGAGCAGTTGATGCGGATGCCGAGCGCGCCCAGGCGCATGGCCGACTGCACGGCGCGCTTCATGGCGCGGCGGAAGGCGACGCGGCGCTCGAGCTGCTGGGCGATATTCTCGGCGATCAGCGTCGCGTCGATCTCCGGCTTGCGGATCTCGACGATGTTCAGGCTGACCTCGGCCTGGCTCATCTTGCCGAGCTCGGCGCGCAGCTTCTCGATGTCGGCGCCCTTCTTGCCGATGACGACGCCGGGACGCGCGGTGTGGATGGTCACGCGCGCCTTCTTGGCCGGGCGCTCGATGACGATCTTGCTGACGCCGGCCTGGCGCAGGCGCTCACGCAGGAAATCGCGGATGCGGATGTCCTCGTGCAGCAGGCGGGCATACGCGCCCTCGTCGGCGTACCAGCGGGAATCCCAGGTACGGTTGATGCCGAGGCGAAGCCCGATCGGGTTGACTTTCTGGCCCATGTTACTTGGCCTCCTCCTGCGCGCGCTCGCGCACGACGATCGTCAGCTGGCTGAAAGGCTTCTCGATGCCGGCGCTGCGGCCGCGCGCTCGGGTGTGGAAGCGCTTCATCACGATGCCCTTGCCGACGCTGGCCTCGGACACGAAGAGGCGATCGACATCGAGCTGGTGGTTGTTCTCGGCGTTGGCGACCGCCGACTGCAGCGCCTTGCGCACGTCGACGGCGATCCGCTTGCGCGAGAACGCCAGCTCGTTGAGCGCCTTGCCGGCGCCCATGCCGCGGATCTGCTGGGCGACCAGGTTCAGCTTGCGCGGGCTGACGCGCAGCACGCGCAGGACCGACTTGGCCTCGTTCTCCGCCTCACGGCGTTCATTGGGCTTCTTGCTCATCGCGCGACCTACTTCGACGCCTTCTTGTCACCGCCACCGGAGTGGCCGTGGAAGGTACGGGTGGGCGAGAACTCGCCGAACTTGTGACCGACCATCTCCTCGGTGACGTTCACCGGGATGAACTTCTGGCCATTGTAGACACCGAAGGTCAGGCCGACGAACTGCGGCAGGATGGTCGAGCGCCGCGACCAGGTCCGGATGACCTCGTTGCGGGTCGACTGCCGCGCGGCATCCGCCTTGTCCAGCAGATAGCCGTCGACCATCGGTCCTTTCCAAACTGAACGTGCCACGTTCGTCCTCCTTCAATCCGTCGCGTATCAGCGCGTCGCGTGACGGCGCCGGATGATCATTTTGTCGGTCGCCTTGTTCTTGCGGGTCTTCTTGCCCTTCGTGGGCTTGCCCCAAGGCGTGACCGGGTGGCGACCGCCCGAGGTGCGGCCTTCGCCGCCGCCGTGCGGATGGTCGATCGGGTTCATGGCGACGCCGCGGGTGACCGGGCGGAAGCCGAGCCAGCGCATGCGGCCGGCCTTGCCGTAGTTGATGTTCTGCTGGTCCGGGTTGCTCACGGCGCCGATCGTCGCCAGGCAATCGGAGCGCACCATGCGCACTTCGCCCGAGCTGAGCTTGAGCTGCGCCATGCCCTGGTCCTTGCCGACCAGCTGGACATAGGTGCCGGCCGAACGCGCGATCTGACCACCCTTGCCGGGCTTCATCTCGACGTTGTGGACGATCGTGCCCACCGGCATGTTGGCCAGCGGCATGGCGTTGCCCGGCTTGATGTCGACACGCTCGCCCGAGACGACCTGGTCGCCGGCCTTCAGGCGCTGCGGCGCCAGGATGTAGGTCTGCTCGCCGTCGGCATAAGTGATCAGCGCGATGAACGCCGTCCGGTTGGGATCGTACTCCAGCCGCTCGACGGTCGCCGGTTGATCGAACTTGCGACGCTTGAAGTCGATAACGCGGTAGCGACGCTTGTGACCGCCACCACGATGATAGTTCGTCGTACGGCCGTGATTGTTGCGACCGCCGCTGTTGTGCTTGCCTTCGGTCAGGCCCTTGATCGGCCCGCCCTTGTGCAGTTCCGAGCGATCGACGAGCACCAGTCCGCGCAGCGACGGCGTGACCGGCTTGTAGGTTTTCAATGCCATTTCAGCCGCTCCCCGCTCACAGGCCCGTCGTCAGGTCGATCTTCTCGCCGTCAACCAGCGAGATGATGGCCTTCTTCCAGTCGCTGCGGCGCCCACGCATGCCGCGGAACATCTTGTTCTTGCCCTCGACGCGCAGCGTGTTGACCGCCTTGACCTTGACCTTGAACAGGCCTTCGACGGCCTGCTTGATCTCGGGCTTGGTGGCGTCCAGCGAGACCTTGAAGGAGATCTGGCTGTGCTCGCTCTGATGCGTCGACTTCTCGGTCACCAGCGGCGCGCGGATGACTTCGTACATGCGCGCGCGCGACATGGCGGCGGGTTTCTTCGCTGCGCTCATTGCAGGCGCTCCTCGAGATGCTTCACGGCATCGCGCGTCAGCACCAGGGTGTCGCGACGCAGGATGTCGTAGACGTTGGCGCCCTGCTGCGGCAGCACGTCGACCAACGGAATGTTGCGCGCGGCGCGGGCGAAGTTCTCGCCGACGATCGGACCGTCGATGAACAGCGCGTTCTTGATGCCCAGGCCCTTGAGCGTCGCCGCCAGCTTGCCGGTCTTGGGCTCGGCCACCGAGGTGTTCTCGAGCACGACCAGCTTGCCCTCGGCCGCCTTGGCCGACAGCGCGGTCTTCAGCGCCAGCTTGCGCACTTTCTTGGGCAGGTCGATCTCGTGGCTGCGATTGACCGGGCCGAAGGCCTTGCCGCCGCCGCGGAACTGCGGTGCCGCCTCGTTGCCGTGGCGGGCGCGACCGGTGCCCTTCTGGGCCCACATCTTCTTCGAGGTCGCCTTGACCTCGGAGCGGATCTTGGTCTTGTGCGTGCCGGCGCGGCGCTTGGCGAGCTGCCACACGACGCAGCGCTGCAGCAGGTCGGCGCGTACCGGCAGGCCGAATATGGCATCGGCGAGATCGATCTCACCGGCCGCGGCGCCGTCCAGCGTCTTGACGTTGAGCTTCATGGCGATCAGCCCTTGTTCTCTTCGGCCGCGGCCGCGGCGGCCTTCACGGCGCCGGGGAACGGCAAGTCCTTGGGCGCCTTGCGCTTGGCGGCGTCGCGCACCAGCACCCAGGCACCGTTGTGGCCGGGCACCGCGCCCTGGATCAGGATCAGGCCCTTGGCGTCGTCGGTCGACACGACCTTGACGTTCTGCGTGGTGACCCGCTCCGAGCCGAGGTGGCCCGCCATCTTCTTGTTCTTGAAGGTGCGGCCGGGATCCTGGCGGTTGCCGGTCGAGCCGTGGCTGCGGTGCGAGACCGACACGCCGTGCGAGGCCTCGAGGCCGCCGAAGTTCCAGCGCTTCATGGCGCCGGCGAAGCCCTTGCCGATGGTCGTGCCGGTGACGTCGACGATCTGGCCGGCGACGAAGTGGGTCGCCGACATCTCGGCGCCGACCGGCAGCAGGCCGTCCTTGCCGACGCGGAACTCGACCAGCTTGCGCTTGGGCTCGACCTTCGCCTTGGCGAAGTGGCCGCGCTGCGGCTTGCTGACGTTCTTCACCTTGGCCGCGCCGATGCCGAGCTGGACGGCGTTGTAGCCATCCTTCTCCTCGGTGCGCACGGCCACGACCTGGACGTTGTCCAGCTTCAGCACGGTGACCGGCACATGCTCTCCGGCGTCATTGAAGACGCGGGTCATGCCCAGCTTCTGTGCGACCAATCCGGTCCGCATCGCCCCGTTCCTTCTACTGGCCGAGCTTGATCTCGACGTCGACGCCGGCGGCGAGGTCGAGCTTCATCAGCGCGTCCACGGTCTGCGGCGTCGGGTCGACAATATCGAGCACGCGCTTGTGCGTGCGCATCTCGAACTGCTCGCGCGACTTCTTGTCGATATGCGGCGAGCGGTTCACGGTGAACTTCTCGATCCGCGTCGGCAGGGGAATCGGCCCGCGCACGCGCGCACCGGTCCGCTTCGCCGTGCTCACGATCTCGTTCGTCGACTGGTCGAGAACGCGATGATCGAAGGCTTTGAGCCTGATCCGGATGTTGGTGCTATCGGCCATGTCCGCTGCTCCCAAACAGGTGCGGCGCGGTTGCCCGCGCCGGCGCCCTATTTCCCTTACTTCACGACCTTGGTGACGACGCCGGCGCCGACGGTGCGGCCGCCCTCGCGGATGGCGAAGCGCAGGCCCTCGTCCATCGCGATCGGCTGGATCAGCTCGACGATCATCCTGGCGTTGTCGCCCGGCATCACCATCTCCGTCCCCTCCGGCAACGTCACCACCCCCGTCACGTCGGTCGTGCGGAAGTAGAACTGCGGCCGGTAGTTGGTGAAGAATGGCGTGTGGCGGCCACCCTCCTCCTTGGTCAGGATGTAGGCTTCCGCCTCGAAGTTCGTGTGCGGCGTGATCGAGCCCGGCTTGGCCAGCACCTGGCCGCGCTCGACGTCCTCGCGGCCCACGCCGCGCAGCAGCGCGC
>LNFM01000337.1_pt1 | contig 119742 bp, 111 predicted proteins | sample 596031 | NCBI WGS metagenome assembly LNFM01 (sample SAMN04254537, study PRJNA301005) | activated carbon metagenome | isolation source: dual media filters at the Ann Arbor, Michigan drinking water treatment plant | place: USA: Ann Arbor | reverse complement strand
GGTTCAGAACGTCGTGAGACAGTTCGGTCCCTATCTGCCGTGGGTGTCGGAGAATTGAGAGGATTTGTCCCTAGTACGAGAGGACCGGGATGAAGACACCTCTGGTGGAGCAGTTGTCGCGCCAGCGGCAGTGCTGCATAGCTATGTGTCGACGGGATAATCGCTGAAAGCATCTAAGCGAGAAACCCACCTCGAAACGAGTTCTCCCTCGAGAGCCGTGGTAGACCACCACGTTGATAGGCCGGGAGTGTAAGCGCTGTGAGGCGTTCAGCTTACCGGTACTAATAGCTCGATCGGCTTGATTGCTCTTATCTTCAATGTCCACGCGAAAGCGCGGCGTCGGATAAGCAATTCAGGAAGACACACACAAACAACAACACCCAAAACAAACCAAAGCTTGCTTCAAACAAACTGTCCTTCGTTGGTCTGGTGGCTATTGCGAGCTGTCCAAACCCGATCCCATTCCGAACTCGGCCGTTAAACGGCTCCGCGCCGATGATAGTTCGTCTCAAGACGCGCGAAAGTAGGTCGCTGCCAGGCTTACCGAGGACAGTTTGCTCTTCACGATCATGCATCAGAAAACCCGTCACGGAGAAATCCGTGGCGGGTTTTTCTATTAGCACCAGATAAAAGGATCAGCGCGCGATCACTTGCGCCGCGCCTGTGCGCGTCGCACGCCACCGGTCGCCGCCGCGCGGGAGAATTGTGTTCTCCGATATGGTGCCGCTGAAACGCAGCGGCTCGCCATTGCCACGCTCGATCTCGAAATCAATTTTGGTACCTTTCAGGCGCGCGTCGCGGATTTGCAGCCGTTCATTGCCGAAATAAGCCGTTCCCCGGATTTGCTGAAACTCCTGATAAAGTTCCAGCGTGAAATGGTCGTCGCCGCTCTCAAAACGCCAGCGTCCGCCGGCCCGTGCCGGCACATACCAGACGAACAGGCGGTTGACGCCGTGCCGCTCGGACTTGTCTGCATCCCATTCCTGCATACCGAACTGGTGCGAGACGACCCGGCTGCCGGGACGCATCTCGGTGAGGATCCGGGGGCGCAGCCTAAGGTTCGACTGCGTCAGCACATACAGCGTCAGCACGGAGACATCGGTTAAAGGCGTATCAAACATATCCTCCTGCCGAAATTCCGTGAGGTGTGAGACCTTGGCTCGCATTGCATTGCGCTGGGAGCGCTCGATCAGCTCCGGATTGATCTCGACGCCTCGTCCGCGCGCGCCAAGCTTAGCCGCGGCAATGACGATACGGCCATCGCCGGAGCCCATGTCGAGCACAAGATCGCCTGGACCGACCTCCGCCAGCTCGAGCATCCTGTCGACCGCTGAACTCGGCGTCGGAATGTAGGGGATTGTCTCGAACGGCTCCTCGATGAATCCGCTCATCGTGGAAAGCGAAGCAAGCAACACGGCAGCGCCGCTGCTGAGGAGGCGATGCGACTTCGGGTGACAGTCGGCGGGTTTGGTTATCATCCCTGCATCATAGCGCGAGAGCGGGTCAGGTGAAGCCGCTCAGCGGCGGATTTCGATCAGCCGGTTCAGCATGTCCATGATTGGCCGCGTGCCCAGCGCCTTGTTCGCGAAATCCTCGTGGTTGTCGGTCGGCCCGCCGGGCACGACGTTCACGCTTCCCGGCCGCAGCTGCCGGTCCAGCGTGGTTGAGTAAGCGATGTTCCGGTTCGCAAGCCAGCTTTGCATTTCCAGATTTCGGGCCCGCGTCGAGCCCAGATAGGTGGTCACGAAGAATGCCGATTGGCGGCCGGGGCCGGTGGAAATCCATTTCTGGAACTTGTCCATTTCGCCGTAAAGCGAATCCAGAAGGATCACCCCCTTGATCCGGTTTTCCAGCCCGCCGTGATGCAGGCACCAGGCGGTCGGAAGATAGCCGCCGCTGTAACTGACAAAGACGATCGGCATCTCGTCGAAAATCCGGGTGACTTTGGGACCGCCGTGCAGGATGCCCAGTTGCTCGGCGGCTTCCGCGAGAAACGCCGCGCACAGGCCCGGCTCCCAGAAAATCCCGGCACTTGAATCGTTCGCGGCTACCGCGAATTGCGGCGCGACCAGCACCGCATTGGCGCGCGATGCGGCGATCTGGTCGGCGACCTTCTGGCGATCGCGCACGTCGCGACCGATCGTGGCGCGATGCCCGTGAAAGAAAATAACGATCACCGCCGGCCGCTTGATGTCGAAGCCTTGCGGGATGTGCAGGAGCACGCGCTGGTCGCTGTAGGTCTCGTCCTCCCACAGCACCCCGCCGCGGCTCGTGCGGTGCCCGCGCCGGCCGTGCTCGTCCACGTCGATGAACGGGCGGTTGGTGTTCGCGATGTTGCCGTCATAGGGGAACGGAGAAAGCTCGAAATCGACGAGCTTCGTCCTCGAATTCGGGATGGCGAATCTGGGCAGGTTGGACGACTGCTGCGGTCTTGCAGGCGGTTGCGGAACAGGACGCTCGGGACTGAAGGTCTGCGCAGAGGCCGAGTTCCATTCTGGAATATCTGTCGCATGTGACAAAATTAGTGCACTGGCGGCGCAGGTCAGCGCTAACAGAAACCGCCGCGATCGCGAAAATCCGCAATTTTGCAAGCCGATACCCACTCCTGTTGCCAATACCTCTTTAGGCGCCGTATCGCCGTTCTGTGGTCCGTACGGCACCCTGCCGAGAATCATAAAATACCACGTGCGGATAATCTTGAATCAGGCCGGGATCATGGTAACGCATTAGCCGAAAACGGCTCCCGGCCCTGACCGGAAAGGCCAGTAGAAGGCTCCAAATAGGCCCATCGACCCTTCAGGTTCTATTCATGTGCCGCCCCGGAAAAAGGGCGGCAAATTGGAGATGCACGACGATGTCCAGGTTCTTCAAGAGTGCCGGCCTGATTGCGGGGATGGCTTTGGTTTTAATCGCATTCGGGGCGGAGGCGGCACAGAAGGCGGCCGTTCCGGCTCCGGTCTTGGCGGTTGCCGCCAGCCCAAACGATACCGCCCGCTTCATCGCTGGCATGCCGGTCGCAGCCGAATCGCCGCTCGCGAAATTCACGAAGGATCCGGGCTGGCAGCAGCACGCCAAATTCTTCGATGACGCCTACAAGGCGCTCAATGAGAAGCAGATCTCCAAGATCAAGGCCTGGGGCAAGCAGGCGATCAAGCAGCCGCAGAAGACGCTCTATTATCTCTTCAGCGGACCGGACTATCTCTACGCGGAAGCCTTCTTCCCGCATGCGCAGACCTACATCCTCGCCGGCCTCGAGCCGGTCGGTAAGGTCCCGGAAATTAACGAGCGCACCCGCCACGGCCTCGCGCCGATCCGCGCCTCGCTGCACAACACGCTGAACCTCAGCTATTTCATCACCTCGCATATGTCTTCGCAGCTGCGGACGGGCGAGCTGACGGGTACGCTGCCGATCCTCTATCTCTTCATCTCGCGCGCCGGAAAGACGATTACGGAAGTCGAATTGATCAACCTCGACAAGGACGGAAACGTTGCCACGACCGCCATGCCGCCGGCAGGTTCAATTCAGGGCGCCAAGATCGTATTCAACGACGGTGACGGGAGCCCGGCACGCACGTTGTACTACTTCAGCACCGATCTTTCCGAAGCGGGTGCGAAGAATACGGGCTTCCTCAAGTTCAGCGCCAAGTTTGGCACGGGCGATGGTTTTGTGAAGAGCGCCTCCTATCTCCTGCACAATGCGGGGTTCACTACGGCGCGTAACTTCCTGCTTGAACATGTCCACACGCATGTCCAGGACGACACGGGCATTCCATACCAGTACTTCGATCAGAAGATCTGGAATCTGAATCCATATGGCCGTTATGTCGGTCCGATCCCGATTTTCCAGGGCCATTACCAGAACCAGCTCAATATGCTGTTCATCAAGGAGAAAGCGCCGGCGATCGATTTCGGCATCGGGTATCGCTTCCGCCTGAACGAGTCGAACCTGCTTGTCGCGGTGAAAAAGATTGCCCCGGCCGCTGTTGCGGCGCCGGTGAAGCCCGAGCCTGCTGCGATCGTCGCTCCTGCGGCTCCCGCGCCAAGCGAGCCTACTCCGGCGAGCGCGCCCTCCACACAGCCCGCCGCACCGGCGGAACAGAAAGCGGAATCGGCGCCGATCCAAGCGCCTCCTGCCGTAGCGAAGGACGGCCTGGCCGAGACTGAAAAGGAAAAAACCGCGGCCATGCCGGAAGCGGAAAAGAAGACGATGGAAAGCGAGCCGGAAAAGAAAGCACAATAAGACCGGCTTGGAATTCAGAATCGATCAAGGCCCGGCGCTAGTCGCCGGGCTTTTTCTTTAGGGCGATCCACTTTTCATCGGAGTCGGGAGTGGAACGTATCGTATCGCCATCCACGATGCCCGTGAGCGTCATGGGAATCCCGCTCATTTTCTGGACCACGACTTCAAGCTGGTCGCCGCGAAGCCTTGCGACGCCGAGGGGAATTTCCACCCCGCCGATGCGGCTCACCCCCGTCAATTCCTGAAATAATTGCTTGAACTGCAAGGTGATTTCACGGTCGCCCAGTTTGAGGGTCCACTCACCCGCTACCCGGGCCGGTACGATCCAAAGAAAAATCTCAGTGCCACGAACGTTTTCTTGCAGATCGGGGAGCCAGCCGGCCATGGCGAATTCGTGGGAAACGATATGGGTACCAGGTCCCAGTTCGAGCAGGCGCGGGCGAAGCCTGAAATTCACCTGCGGCGGCAGATACATCGCGACCACCGTTGCCGGCCGCAGAGAGGTTTCAAATAAATCCTGCTGGATGAAACTGATGTTGAGGCCGACCCCGGCTTTCAGCGCGTTTTCATTCGACTGCTTGACCAGCCTGGGGTCGATTTCGACGCCGAAGCCGCGCGCCCCCCGTTTCGCCGCCCCGATCAGGATGCGGCCGTCACCCGATCCGAGATCGATCACGAAATCGTCCGGCCCGACCCCGGCGAGGCCGAGCATTCGCTCGACGACTTCATGCGGCGTCGGAATGTAAGGGATGTCGGGATTGACGCTCGAATGTTGAGCGCCGGTATTGGCGGCCAGCCAAGATAAAAAAACCGCGGCGGCAAGGATCGATTTTGCTGCCACGGCCCGATCATGAGGAATGATCACTTCCGTTTTTTTGATGTACGCGGCTCTTTCTGGTTTAACAGCAAGAGCGGCGTGCCGGCCAGAAGAACCAGCACGCCGATGATGGAGCCGAGGCCCGCATAAACGAGGCTAGAATAGACCATCCATGCCGATGCAACCGCGAGAATAATCGGCGCCACCGGATAGAGCGGCATCCGGTAAGGCAGCGCCTTGTGGTCGCGCTTCCGGAAAATGAAGACCGAGATCGCAACGAGCAGCAGGAAGAACCAGAACACCGGCGAGGTGTAGGCAACCATCGCCTCGAATCCTTCGCGCGTCGTGGCACCGAAGCCGATCAGGATCAGCGAGATCAGACCCTGAAGCAGAAAGGAGTTGGAGGGATTGTGGCCGCGCGCGTCCCAGGTGCCCAGGATCTTGGCTGCGGACAGATCTTGCCCCAGCGCAAAATAAACCCGCGCGCCGGTGAAGACGGTCGCGTTGAGCGTGCTCAATGCGCAGATACAGACGATCAGGCTAAAGAGTGTCGCGCCTGCATTGCCGGCGACCGCCTTCATCATATCGGCGCCCACGGCGCTACTCTTGCGCAAACCTTCGAGGCCGAACATGTTGAGGTAAGCGAGGTTCACGAGCACATAGACGGCCGTTACCACAGCCACCGAGATGAGCAGCGTTCGCGCCATGTTGCGGCGGACATCTTTCAATTCGCCGGAAAGATAGGCCGCCTCGTTCCAGCCGCCAAAAGTAAGCAGCACGAAGACCATGGCAAAACCCGCGCTTCCGAGCGTTGTCGAAGCGGTCGTTGGCGCGGCTTTTGCCGCGGACGGGCTCGCGAAGCCGGCCACAATGACCGCCATTACCGATACGACGGTCAGGATCGCCAAGAACCACTGGAGACGCTTTCCTTCGGGCGTGCCGATCACGTTCACAGCCGTGATGACCATCACGGCGATCGCGGCATGGATCGCATTGCTGAAAGGCCCAAGCGGGAGAATCTGCGAGGCGTAATCGCCATAGACGAAAGCGACGGCGGCGATCGCGCCGGTCTGGATCACCGTGCCGCGTGCCCATGCGAACAGAAGCCCGAGCGGCTTGCCGTAGGCGCGCGACAGAAAATGATACTCGCCGCCAGCACTAGGATGGGCCGCACCCAGTTCCGCGTAACAGAAAGCGCCCATCATCGCGACGAAGCCGCCGAGCAGCCAGAGCGCGATGAAGGCGCCCTCGCTTTGTACGTTCGCCGCCACCAGCGACGGTGTCTTGAAGATGCCGATGCCGATAACGATGCCGACAAGCAGCGTGATACCGTCAAATACGGACAGCGTCGTCTTCGGCGCGACTGCACGCGATTTAGCCATATGATCCCCCTAAGCCCCTAGTCAGACTTCAGATATTACGTGCCGTCCGCACGCCACTCCAGCCGCCTTCGCCGGTAATCTTCTCGCCATCCACTTTTCCAGTGAACTTGCCCGGCAGTCCTTCCACCGAGAACTGGATGTTTTCGCCCCGGAGCATCGCGCCGTTCAGCTTTGCCGATTTGCCGTCCAAGGTCGTGGTCCCCGAGATGGTCGAATATTCCTGCTTCAGCGAGATGCTGAATTTCTGGTTCGGTCCCGTGATGTCCCAGCGGCCTTCGACCTTTGCCGGCACGATCCACATATAGACGTCGCGGCCATCCGGTTTGTCGGAGTAGTCCGGCTCCCAGTCGCCCAGATTGAAGGCATGCGACACGACGCGTGTGCCGGGCTTTAGCGTCTCGAGGATCACCGGACGCAGGCGCAAATTCACGTCCGTCAGCAGGTACATCGTGAGAACGGTCGCCTTCGAGAAATCCGTCTTGAAGAGGTCCTGTTCGAGGAACGTGACCTTGTCCGTGACGCCCGCGATTTTCGCGTTCTCCGTTGCCTCCTTGATGCGAACCGGATTGATGTCGACGCCGAAGGCCTGTTTGGCGCCGCGGTTCTTCACGGCGGTGATGGCAATGCGGCCATCGCCGGAGCCGAGATCGAACACGATGTCGTCCTTGCCGACATTCGCCATCTCCAGCATGCGGTCGACCACCTGTTGGGGTGTCGGCACATAAGGTACATCGAGCCGCTGCGCGTAAACGAGAAGCGAACTGGCGACAAGAACGGCGGCAATGAGGGGGGCAAGAAACCGGAGTTTGGCGTTCGGCATATCAAACCTCTCGGACAAATTTTTCCTGAAGCGGACGGCGGGCAATATATGCCAACGCGAGGCGGATTCACGTCGATTCTTCTTCAAGCTTAAGAGACTTGAGGCCGTGTGGTTCCTCAATCGATGCATGCGAACAGGCGGCTCAGACGCATGCGGCAAGACGCGGAATACACTCTTCCGGCGATGTTGCCTCGATGTGAGGCAATTCGCCCGTCTTCAGGCCGAAAAAGCCCCAATCCGCCCTTTCAATTCACGGTCACGCTTGTTAGATAACGCCCGCGCGCGGCATTCGCCGAGCGGATATTGACGCGGGGTGGAGCAGCCCGGTAGCTCGTCAGGCTCATAACCTGAAGGTCGCAGGTTCAAATCCTGCCCCCGCAACCAAATTAAGCCACGTAATCCAAACGCCCCGGATCAGCGATCCGCGGCGTTTCGCTTTGCCTTGCCACTACCTCGCCGATTGCTCGGTTCCTGAAATTCACCGTAAGATATGATTGCTGATATGACTGCTGAGCCGCTCGAACGTTACTTACCGGCGAGGGTGAGATAGGGACGCCGATGATTCGGCCTAGCGCAATTTCAAGTCGATCCCTTGCTGAGCAACTCGCGCTACTTGTTTTGGCGACGGCGCTACCGCTTATCTTGTTGGCGGTATTTATGTTCAGCCTTTTAGTTTCGAACGAGCGTAATTCGATCCGTCAAAATCTTGTTGTGAATGCCCAGACCCTCGCCGGTTTGGTTGATAACGAGATTGATACTCATGCTGCAATCGCCTCCACGCTAGCACACTCGCCCGCTCTCCAAAACGGTGACCTGGCGGCGTTTCGGGAAGAGGTGGAGCGCTCGCTAGAATTCCTGCCAGACTCCTGGCTAAGCCTCAGCACGCCTGAAGGCCAGCGCTTGATGAGTACAATTACGATGCCCGGCGTTCCGTTGCCGAAGCATGTCGATCCGGAAATCATATCACGCGCTTTCAGTGAACGCCGCCTTCAGGTCTCTGACCTCGTTTTTGGCCCCGTTTCGCAACGGTGGACGGCCTTTATCGAAGTCCCCGTCTTTCGCGATAACGTTCCAGTCTATTCGATTTCCATCAGCCTATCGCCATCCCGGTTCCTGAGCCTGCTGAGCACCCGGTTTAAGCGCGGTGAAGTGGTTGCGATTGTCGATCGCAACAAGAAATTTGTCGCTCGTCTCCCCGATCACGATGCTCGGGTCGGCACATTGTCGAGCGAGGGCTGGCGAGCGGCAATGGCTAAAGCCCCTACCGGCTGGACCGAAAACAAGACAGTAGAGGGGGACTGGAGTCTCACCGGCTATGCTCAGACGCAACACGGATGGACCGCGGGAATCGCTCAACTTGAATCTGACATCAGTGAACCCATTAACAAGATCGCTTGGTTGGTTGGGCTTACGGCTGGGGCCTTGATCTTGATCAGTCTGACGCTTGCCGCTCTCATCGCTCGTCGCGCAAGCCACGGGATGACGGCGCTCGCCTCGTCAGCGCTGCAATTGGGTGAGGGCCAAGTCGTTGCGGCGCCGCCAGCGCCCTTCTCTGAAGCTTTCACCATCGGCGTGGCGCTGGCGCAAGCTTCGCTCGAATTGAAACGGCGTGAGGATCTTTTGGCTCGTCACCAGAGGGAGCTTGAGAGCGAGGTGGCTCAACGCACCAGCGCCCTTGTGTCCGAAATGCGCCGGCGCGAGGAGGTTGAAACCCTGCTCCGACAGATGCAGAAGATCGAAGCGGTTGGCCAGCTCACAGGCGGCATCGCCCATGACTTCAATAATATGCTCGCCATCATTATTGGAAGCTTGCGGCTCATGCAGCGGCGAATTGAGAAGGGGGACACGAACGTTCAGCGCTTCATCGATAGTGCTCGGGACGGCGCGGAACGGGCGGCCGCATTGACACAGCGCTTGCTCGCATTCTCGCGTCAGCAACCCCTTTCACCGGAGCCGATTGACGCGAACAAGCTCCTCGCCGGCATGTCCGATATGCTGCGGCGGACCATCACTGAGGATGTCAAGATCGAGACGGTGCTCGCGGGGGGGCTGTGGCGTACTCATGCCGACCCCAACCAGCTCGAAAACGCCATTCTCAATTTAGCGGTGAATGGTCGTGACGCCATGCTCGAAGGCGGTAAGATCACAATCGAAACCGCCAATTGTCATCTCGACGACTCCTATGCCTCGACCCACGCCGAAGTATCGCCCGGGCAATACGTCTTGATAGCCGTCACTGATACTGGAAGGGGCATGCCCGTCCACATTATAGAACGCGTGTTCGAACCTTTCTTTACGACCAAGCCGACCGGCCAGGGAACGGGGCTGGGCCTCAGCCAGGTTTATGGGTTCGTCAAGCAATCTGGCGGCCACGTGAAAATCTACAGTGAGGTCGGCCACGGGACGACCGTGAAGCTCTATTTACCGCGTTTCTTCGGGACGACCGAAGCGAGAACGCAACCTCGGGAGCAGACGGACCTTCCCATCGCCGATGGTCAACAAATGGTTCTCGTCGTGGAGGATGAAGACAACGTTCGTGCGCTCACGGTTGAGAGCCTGGGCGAACTTGGCTATCGGGTTCTAGAAGCGAGCGGCGCGGCTGAGGCGCTCCGGCTCTTGGACGCAAATCCTGAGATCAGTCTGCTCTTCACTGATGTCGTTATGCCGGACGTAAATGGTCGTAAGCTCGCGGACGAGGCGCTTAAGCGCAAGCTTGATCTCAAGGTGTTGTTCACGACCGGCTACACGCGAAACGCCATCGTCCACAACGGCGTGCTGGACCCCGACGTCCAGCTCATCATCAAACCGTTCACGCTTGAGCAACTGGCGGTCAAGGTGGCGGAGGTGCTGTATTCCCAGCGTCGTTGATACCCGATTAGGCGGAAGCAGCGGCGATTGTCTTTCAGCCGGACCCAGAGTCCCATTTTCTGGGCTACCGCCGCGGTTTTGTTTGCCGTGGCGGCGAGAACAGCCGGATATTTTTGAGGACAGGAAATGAGCGGAAAAATCCACGCCAGGACCGAAGGCATGATCGCGACGGTCACGATCGAGAACCACGGACGGCTGAACGCGCTTTCGCTGGATATGTGGAAGGAGCTGCGCGCGGCGTTCGAGAAATTGTCCGCCGACGATTCGATTCGTTGCGTTGTGATCCGGGGAGCAGGCGAGGAAGCGTTTGCCGCGGGTGCCGACATCGCCGCTTTCGAGAAAGAGCGTTTCGATATTCCTTCCGCGAAACAGTACGGCGTTTCGGTTCACACCGCGCTCGACGCCATCGAGCGGTGCCCGCATCCGGTGATCGCCATGATCAAGGGGCCGTGTGTGGGCGGCGGACTGGAAATTGCGGCACGCTGCGACATGCGCATCGGCGGTGAGAGCGCGCGCTTTGGAATTCCGGTGAACCGGCTTGGAGCGGTCGTCGCCTATCAGGAGATGCGGCCGCTGGTGGCGGTTGCCGGTCCTGCGACAGCGCTGGAAATTTTGCTGGAGGGGCGGGTGTTCGGCGCGGAGGAAGCGGAGAAAAAGGGCATCGTGAACCGCATCGTGCCGGACGCCGATGTCGAGAAAGAATCCTATGCAACGGCGGGCCGGATCGCCGATGGCGCGCCGCTGGTCGCGCGCTGGCACAAGAAATTCGTGCGGCGGCTGCTCGATCCGAAACCTTTGAGCGAAGCCGAGCTGGAAGACAATTACGCCTGCTTCGCCACCGAGGATTATCAAACGGGATTCCGTTCGTTTCTGGACAAGAAAAAACCGGTATTCAAGGGCCGATGAAGATGTCTTCTCCGAAACCGCGCGGCCCGCTGGCCGGGCTGAAAGTGATCGAGCTTTGCCACGTGATGGCGGGACCGGTGACGGGCCTGATGCTCGCGGACATGGGCGCCGACGTGATCAAGGTCGAAAAGATTCCGGGCGGCGACGACACGCGCCGTTTCACGCCCCCGCAGATCGGCGGCGAGGCCGCGGCCTTCATGATGATGAACCGCAACAAGCGCGGGATCGCCGTTGATCTGAAAAGCGAAGGCGGAAAAAAAATTCTTCTTCGTCTGATCGAGCGCGCGGACGTGCTCACGGAAAATTATCGCAAGGGTGCGATGGAACGGATGGGGCTCGGTTACGAGACTTTACGGAAGCTCAATCCCCGTCTGGTCTATTGTTCGATTTCCGGTTTCGGCCGCACCGGTCCTTATGCGGATCGCGCGGGGTTCGATCTCGTCGGGCAGGGCATGAGCGGCCTGATGTCGGTGACGGGCGAGGGGCCGGGCAGGCCGCCGATCAAGGTCGGCGCGCCGGTGACGGATATCACCGCGGGCATCCTCGGTGCGATGGGCGTGCTGGCGGCACTGCATCACTGCGGGAATACCGGCGAAGGCCAGTTCGTCGATACCTCGCTGTTTGAAGCCGGAATCGTGCAGACCTACTGGCAATCGGCGATTGCGCTGGCGACCGGCATCGCGCCGGGGCCGATGGGATCGGCGCATCCGCTGAACGCGCCCTATCAGGCGTTTCAGACCAGCGACCGCTGGATCACGGTCGGTGCCGCGAACCAAACGAACTGGCTGCGTCTGGTTGAATTGCTCGGCATGCAATCGCTTGCGGACGATCCGCGCTTCAAGACGGGTGATGACCGCATCCGCAATTACGCCGTGCTGGCGGAGGCGCTGGCCCCCGCATTCAGGACCCGCTCCAGCGGTGAATGGCTGGACGCACTGGAGATGGCGAAGATTCCCGCCGGGCCGGTGCTGGACGTTTCCGAAATGCACAAGGATCCACAGACGCTCGCCCGCGAGATGGTGACGGAAGCGCCGCACAGCGCGCTCGGGCCGGTGAAGACGATCGGTGCGCCGGTGAAATTTTCCGCCTCTCCGGGCGGCGTGCAGAAGGGTGCGCCGCTGTATGGTGAGCACACGCGCGAGGTGCTGGGCGAATATGGATTTAGTGCTTCCGAAATCGAAGCCTTCGTGAAATCGGGCGCGGTGCAAGCGGCGTAAACCTAGTGCCGGTTTTTGCTTGGCTTCGCCCCGGATTTTGACATCGGTGCGATGGCGCCGCGATGACGAAGCACATCCGCCGCCATCGCATGGCCCGCCAGCGCCGCTTGCTCCGGCTCGATGCCTGCGAGGCGGGCGGCAATGAAGGCGCCGTTGAAGGCGTCGCCGGCACCGGTCGGATCGACCGGCTCCAGCATGGCCGGCACCGGCACGGTCGAGGTTTTTCCATTTGAATAAACAATGGCGCTCTTCGGGCCGTGCTTCACGACGACTTCCTTTACGCCGAAGGTGGTCAGGCGCTCGATCGTCGCCTCGGGCGTGGCGTCGCCCCAGAGCCGCGCCTCGTCGTCGAACGTAGGAAGCGCAAGATCGCTGCGTTTCAGCGCTTCCGAGAACACCGCCCGCGCCCGTTGCTCGTCGCCGCGCCAGCTTTGCGGACGCCAGTTGGTGTCGAACATGATCTTCGCGCCACGCTCGCGGCCGAATTCGAGTGCCGCGAGAAGACGGCCCAGTCCGGAGTTGGAATAGAGCGAAAGCGTGATCCCGGAAATGTATACGTGGGACGCCGCCACAATCTCTTCCGCGATGCGGTCCCAGCCGGGAAGTTCGAACAACTGCCGTGCCGGGGATGTTTCGCGCCAGTAATGAATGGCCGACTCGCCATTGCTTTGCGGGTCGATCATGTAAAGCCCGGGCAGGCGGTCGTTGACGCGCAGGATCAGGTCGGTCTGGATGCCCTCGGCCGCGGCCATATCCATGATCGATTCAGAAAAAGGGTCGGTGCCGATCGCGGTCGCGAAGGCGACCTTGGCGCCTGAGCGGGCTAAATAGACCGATGTATTAAAGGTGTCGCCGCCGATGCTTTGCGCAAAGCGGCCATCGGCGCCGCGCGCAAGCTCGATCATCACCTCACCGATGGAAACGATCCGCACCCGATCTGGCCCCCGCGAATCACGCCGTACACCGGACGCGACTGGGGAAAGAAAGCATTGCCGGTTCCCGCCCGCAACGGCACGGCGAAGAGCTTCTATTGCCCACCATAACGGCCGGCCAGGTCCTTTACGCGCGCGCTATTCTTGTCGATCAGGCAGGTCAGACGTTCTTCAAACGCCCCAATACCCTTTTTACCTTCGTAAGGGGCGACGTTCTGGCATTCGAAATTCCGGAAGCGGATGAATTGCCCCTGCGTTTCCTCCAGCATGTTTCGCCAGCGGGTCTTCTGCACGGGGGCGAGATCGGCCCGCGCATCCACCACGTTCAGTGCCTTTGCATGAGCCTCGCCCAGCATCCGGTCGCTGTCGCGCACAGCCGTCTCAAGACATTCGAAATAGCTTCTGGCGACGAGCTTGCTGCGGTCACATGCGATATCCGACGGCCGGCGCTCCGCCGCGAAAGCGGGGCAGACCAGGACCAGCAAAAGCACACAGATAAAATGGCGGCGCATGAAGGCTCTGATTTGCCGGTACATTACCGGAACGCGCTTGCGAAAAAAGAGTGAAAATCCGGCGGGCAACCGTGAAGGCAAAGCTGCCGCCAACAGGTCAGCCATGCAAAAGCGACAAAAGCCGAAATGATAGTGGCGTGCCTCCGGCCCAGCGCTTAACCCATGGATATGCGCGATTTGCCCGAGCAGTCCATTCAACGGCCGAACACGATGCGCGGAATTCTATTTGGCGCGCTAGCGGCACTTGGCTGGGCGGCGGGACTGGTTGCGGCCCGGCATGGCGTTCAGGCGGGGCTGTCGCCGGTCGATCTCGTAATCTACCGGTTCGGGCCTTTCGGATTGCTGCTTTTACCTTTCGTATTTCGCAATGGATTGAGCGCGCCGGGTGGAATCACTTGGGGCCGCGCGCTGGCGCTGACCTTTACGGGCGGGCTGATCACGGCGTTATGCAGCAATTCCGGCTTCCTGTTCGTCCCGCTCGGCCATGGAGCGGTGATCCAGCCGTCATCCGCGTCCCTTGCGGGACTGGTGCTTACGGCGCTCGTTCTCGGCGAGCGATTGAAACCGACCCGCGTGATCGGGGCGTTCGGCATTATCGCAGGCCTGATTATTTTCGGCGGTGAGTCCATCACCACGATCGGGCGGGAAGGAATCGCCGGCGACCTGTTGTTCGTGGCCGCGGGTTCAGCCTATGCGGTGTTCGGCGTGCTGCTGGCGAAATGGCGGATCGATTCCGTGCGCGCGACCGCCGTGGCAACCGTGCTCTCATTTTTGATTTTTCTGCCGGTCCACGCCGCCTGGTTCGGCTACAGCCGGATGATTGCGGCTGGTTTGTCCGAAAATCTGTTGCAACTTATCGCGCAGGGAATTCTGGCGGGTGCGCCGGCGATGTATTTCTTCGCCCGCACCGTTGCGATCCTTGGACCTGCGCGGGCAGCGGTGTTTCCGTCGCTCGTGCCCGGCTTCGCACTGCTGATCGGCTATCTCACGCTCGGAGAAATTCCGACGACGGCGCAGTTCATCGGCTTTGCGATCGTGACGCTTGGCTTCGCGCTGGTGCAGCGGCGCTGATTGTTTCGTCTTTCCGGGGCGCGGGCAGCCCGGGTTCGGCACTTCGTGCCGTCCCGGAATGACAAAAAATCAAGCCGCCTTCCTGGTCGCTAGGAATTCCAGCATGCGGGCGAGCGCCTTCTGGATGTTCTCCGCCGAGTTCGCGTAGGAAATCCGCATATAGCCTTCGCCCAGAACGCCGAAGTCCGGGCCACCGATGGTGGCAACACCCGTTTCTTCCAGCAGCGCCGAGGCCAGCGGCTTTGCTTTCCAGCCGGTGTTTTTGACATTCGGGAATGCGTAGAAGGCGCCTTTTGGCGTTGCGCAGGAAATGCCAGGCAGCTTGTTCAATCCTTCGACCACGATCTTTCGGCGCCGGTCGAATTCCGTGAGCATTCTTTTCACGTCGGCCTGCGGGCCGGTGAGGGCGGCAAGGCCCGCATACTGGGTCGGCGCGTTTACGCAGGAATAGAGATTGACCGCTAGCTTGCGGGCATAGTCGTAAAGCTTGCCCGGCCACACCGCATAGCCAAGCCGCCAACCGGTCATCGCGTAGGTCTTCGACCAGCCGTTCAGCAAAATGAGCCGGTCGCGGATCGACGGATAGTTCAGGAGACAAACATGCGTCTCGCCGTCATATAACATTTGATCGTAGATCTCGTCCGACAGGATCGCGACATCGGGAAATTTATCGAGACCCGCGATGAGCTTGTCGACCTCCGCTTTCGGCGTGACGCCGCCAGTCGGGTTGGCGGGTGAATTCAAAATCAGCAGCCGTGTCTTCGGCGTAATCAGTTTCAGCGTCTCGTCGGCGGAAAAGGCAAAACCGTTCTCTTCGCGGATCGGAACCGGGATCGGCCGCGCGCCGGTGAACTCGATCATCGAGCGGTAAATCGGAAAGCCGGGATCGGGATAGAGAATGTCCACGCCCGGCTCGCCGAACATCAGGATCGCCATGTACATCGTCGGCTTGCCGCCCGGCATGATCATGACGCTGTCGGGAGAGACCTCTGCCTTGAAACGTTTGTGCAGATCGGCGGCGACGGCTTCGCGCAAGGGTTTAATTCCCGTCGCAGGCGTGTAGCCGTGGTGACCGTCCTTGATGGCTTTGATCGCCGCCTCCGTAATGTGCGCGGGGGTTGGAAAATCCGGCTGGCCGATGCCGAGATTGATGATGTCGCGGCCCTGGCCCGCGAGTTCGGTTGCACGTGCCAAAACGGCGAACGCGTTCTCTTCCCCGATACGGTCGAAGGCTGCAATGGTGCGCAGCATAGGCTTCCTCCAGCTTCCCAACCCGATTGTTTTGCGGGCACATTAGGCGCATAAATTGAAGGAAATCAATTCGTAACAAGCAGGTCGCGGGGTCCGGCCGATGCCGGGGCCCTCGGGAGGATGTGATGGTTGCCAAGAAGAACACCGGGAAGAAATTGAAACTGCGTTCGCAGCTCTGGTTCGACAACCCGGACGACATGCATATGTCGGCGCACTATGTGGAGCGCTACCTGAATTACGGGCTGTCGCGCCAGGAGTTGCAGGCCGGGAAACCCATTATCGGAATCGCGCAGACCGGGTCCGACCTATCGCCCTGCAATCGGCATCATATGGAGTTGGCGAAGCGCGTGCGCGAGGGCATCCGCGAGGCGGGCGGCATCGCGTTCGAATTTCCGGTGCATCCGATCCAGGAGACGGGCAAGCGGCCGACGGCTGCGCTCGACCGCAACCTTGCCTATCTGGGTCTCGTCGAAGTGCTGTACGGCTATCCGATCGACGGCGTCGTGCTGATGGCCGGTTGCGACAAGACCACGCCGGCTTTGCTGATGGCGGCGGCAACGGTGAACATTCCCTCGATCATTCTCTCCGGCGGGCCGATGCTGAACGGCTGGTTCCGCGGCCAGCGCACGGGTTCGGGCACCACGAAGTGGCTCGCGCGCGAAATGCATGCGGCCGGTGAGATCAACGACACGCAATATACCGACATTGTTGCGTCGGCGGCCCCTTCCATCGGCCACTGCAACACGATGGGCACGGCTTCGACGATGAACGGTCTTGCCGAGGCACTCGGCATGTCGCTGCCCGGATGCTCGGCGATTCCGGCGCCCTACAAGGAGCGCTCGGTGATCTCGTATGAGACCGGCAAGCGCATCGTTCAGATGGTGAACGAAGACCTGAAGCCGTCGGACATCATGACCCGCGAGGCGTTCGAGAACGCCATCGTGGTGAACTCCGCGATTGGCGGCTCGACCAATGCGCCGGTGCATCTGAATGCGGTCGCCCGCCATATCGGCGTGCCGTTGACCGTTTCAGACTGGCAGCGCCACGGCCACAAGATCCCGCTGCTCGTGAACATGATGCCGGCGGGAAAATATCTCGGCGAGGAATTTTTCCGCGCGGGCGGAATCCCGGCGGTGGTGGCCGAGCTGATCAAGGCCGGCAAAATCCACGAGGGTGCAAAGACCGTGAACGGCAAGTCCATCGGCGAGAACTGCAAGGATCAGCTTGCCGCCGAATGGGGCCGGGACGTGATCTTCCCGTACGAGAAGCCGATGCGCGAGGATGCGGGCTTCATCGTGCTGCACGGAAACCTGTTCGACAGCGCCATCATGAAGACGAGCGTGATCTCCAAGGAATTTCGCGACCGTTATCTTTCGAATCCGAAAGATCCCGATGCGTTCGAGGGCAAGGCGGTCGTTTTCGACGGACGCGAGGACTATCACAACCGCATCGACGATCCGTCGCTCAACATCGATGAGTACACGATGCTGTTCATGCGCGGTGCCGGTCCCATCGGTCATCCGGGCGCGGCGGAGGTCGTCAACATGCAGCCGCCGGCGGCGCTCCTGAAGAAAGGCATCAAGGCGCTCGCCTGCATCGGCGACGGAAGACAGTCCGGCACATCGGGTTCGCCGTCGATCCTGAACGCGTCGCCGGAAGCGGCGGCGGGCGGCGGTCTTGCGTTGTTGAAGACCGGCGACCGCGTTCGTATCGATCTCCGCAAGGGCGAGGCGAATATCCTGATTTCGGAAGCGGAACTGAACGAGCGGCGGACGGCTTTGAAGGCGGCGGGCGGCTATCCGTATCCCGCGAGCCAGACGCCGTGGCAGGAAATTCAGCGCGCGATGGTGGACCAGCTCGATGAGGGCATGGTGCTGAAGCCCGCGGTGAAGTTCCAGCGGGTCGCGCAATCGAACGTGCCGCGCGACAGTCATTGAGCCATGCCGGGGGTCACGCAGAAGCGCCGCGAATTCCGCCGCCTGCATGAGGCGGGCTGCTTTGTCATTCCGAATCCCTGGGATGTCGGCACCGCGCGCTATCTGCAAAGCCTCGGCTTCAAGGCGCTGGCCAGCACAAGCTCCGGGTTTGCGTTCAGCCGCGGGCTCGCCGATGGGCGTGTTTCGCGCGATGGCATGCTCGCGCATGTGCGGGAAATCGCGGAAGCCGCCGACATTCCGCTGAATGTCGATTTTGAAAACGGCTTTGCCGAGGATTTCACGGGGCTAGCGAAAAACGTGCAGCTTTGCGTGGAGACGGGCGCTGCCGGTCTTTCCATCGAAGACTCCACGGGTCATGCGGAAAATCCGCTCTACGATTTTGACACCGCACTCGAACGCGTGCGCGTGGCACGGGCGGCCATCGACCGGGCGGGCGGCGATGTCCTCTTCACGGCACGCAGCGAAGGCTTCATTCGCGGGCGGCCCGATCTTGCAGAAACCGTGCGGCGTATCGAAGCGTACCGGAATGCGGGGGCCGATTGTCTGTATGCGCCCGGCATCAAGACGCGCGAGGAGATCGAAGCGATCGTGAAGGCAGCTGGACCCAAGGCGGTGAATTTCCTGATGTCGACGGCGACAAATTTCAACGTCGCCGATCTCGCCGGCATGGGCGTGCGCCGCATCAGCGTCGGCGGCACGCTTTCGCGCGTCGCGTGGAATGCATTCATGAATTCCGCGCGCGAGATAACGGAGAAGGGAACGTTCAAAAGTTTCGAGGGCCTGATTTCGAACGCGCCGCTGAATGAGTTCTTCCTCGCCGACGAAAAGAAGCGGCAGAAATGAACGCATCCGAAAAGCTCGGCGAGCAAATCGACGCAACGCCCGCACTCCGTCCGCAGCCGGTACGGCTCGAAGGCGCGCGCACGGTACTGGAGCGGCTCGACCCCGCGCGTCACGCGCTCGATCTCTGGGCGGGCGTGAAGGACGACGACAGCATCTGGGATTATCTCGGCTACGGGCCGTTTCCGGATGCGGGCAGTTTTTCCAACTGGCTGGTGGAGCGGGCGAAGCTGGAAGATCCTTATTATTTTGCCGTGCTTGACAAGGAGAGCGGACGTGCGCTCGGCCTGATCACGCTGATGCGGATTGATCCCGCGATGCGCACCATCGAGACGGGTCACATCGTTTACGGGACGGCGCTGAGGCGCACGACGCACGCGACCGAAGCGCAGTATCTGCTTGCGCAATATATTTTCGAAGCGTTGCGCTATCGCCGCTATGAGTGGAAGACGAATGCGCTGAACAGCGCCTCGCGGCGCGCGGCGTTGCGTTACGGGTTCACCTTCGAGGGCGTGTTTCGGCAACATCAAATTGTAAAAGGCCGCAACCGCGACACCGCTTGGTTCTCGATGCTCGACAGCGAATGGCCACGCAACCGCGCCGCGTTCGAGACCTGGCTGAAGCCGGAAAACTTCGACGGTGGCCGCCAGCAGCGCAGCCTCGAGGAAATCCGCCAGATGATCGAGGCTTAGCCGTGACGCATATTTTGGTGACCGGTGCCGCCGGCATGATCGGCCGCAAGCTGACGGAACGACTCGCAAAAGACGGCACGCTCAATGGCAGAAAGATCGAACGGCTGACGCTGACCGATGTGGTGAAGCCGCCGAAGCTTTCAGGTTTTTCCGGTGCGGTGGAAGCGTGGGTTTCCGATCTTACGGCGCCGAGAGAGGCCGAACGGGCGGTCGCCGCGCGGCCGGATGTTATTTTTCATCTTGCGGGCGTTGTGTCCGGCGAGGCCGAACTCGATCTGGAAAAAGGCTATCGCGTCAATCTCGATGGCACGCGGGCATTGCTGGACGCCGTAAGAAAAACCGGCCGCGGCTATTGTCCGAAATTGATCTTTACCTCGTCCATTGCAGTGTTCGGTGCGCCTTTTCCCGACATGATCCGCGACGAGTTTCATCTGACGCCGCTGACTTCCTACGGCACACAGAAAGCGATGAGCGAGTTGCTGCTTTCCGATTATTCGCGGCGAGGCTTCGTTGAAGGCGTCGGCATCCGGTTGCCTACCATCTGTGTCCGTCCCGGCAAGCCGAACAAGGCGGCGTCCGGTTTCTTCTCCGGCATCATCCGTGAGCCGCTCGCGGGCGAAACCGCGGTCCTGCCGGTTTCGGAATCCGTTCAGCACACCCATGCCAGCCCGCGCGCGGCAATCGGCTTCCTGATCCATGCGGCGGGCCTGGCCCGCGAGCAGCTCGGCACGCGGATCAATCTGAATATGCCCGGCGTGTCCTGCACGGTCGGCGAGCAACTCGCGGCGCTGAAGCGCGTTGCGGGCGAGAAGGTCGCTGCACGCATCCGGCGCGAGACGGATCCGCTGGTCGAAAAGATCGTCGGGGGCTGGCCGGAGATTTTCGATGCACAGCGTGCGATCAAATTGGGCTTCCGGGCCGAAGATACATTTGATGAAATTATTCACATCCATATCGAGGACGAACTCGGCGGCAAGTTCGCCGCCTAACCATGCGTTTCAAACAGCCGCTGATCCCCGCAACGCTGATCCGCCGCTACAAAAGATTCCTGGCCGATGTGGTGCTGCCGGACGGCAGCGTGACGACCGTGCATGTCGCCAATCCCGGCTCGATGCTCGGTCTCCTCACACCCGGCAGCAAAGTTTTTCTTTCCAAATCGGAAAGTGCCAGCCGGAAACTTCCCTATAGCTGGGAACTGGTGGAAGCCGATTTCGGCAGCGGCACTGAACTGGTGGGCGTCAATACCGCTCATCCCAATCGCATCGTAGCGGAAGCCATCGCCGCCGGGCTGCTTCCCGGAATCCGCGAATACAAATCCGTCCGCCGTGAAGTGAAATACGCAAAGGCAAGCCGGGTCGACTTCCTGCTGGAGCAGGAAGGCAGGCCGCCCTGTTTTTTGGAAGTGAAGAACGTCCACATGATGCGGCAGCCGCGGCTCTCCGAGTTCCCGGATTGCGTCAGCGCCCGAGCCGCGCGGCACATGGCCGACCTCGGCGACGAGGTGGAGCGGGGCGCACGGGCGGTGGTGGTTTTTCTGGTCCAGATCGGCTCGGCAGAGCGTTTCTCGCCCGCCCGCGATATCGACCCGGCCTATGGCAAGGCCTTCGACCGGGCGCGGGAGCGAGGCGTGGAGGCAGCAGCACTCGTTTGCCGTGTCAGTTCGGAAGAAATCGTTGCCGTCAAGCCGATCCCGATACTTGTTTGAGCGTTTCGCTTGCACGAACGGATTGATGCCCTAAATTCGAGGGATCATCGGAGAACGGAATGTCCTACGTCGAGGCCGCCACCGCGCCATTGCGCAAGACCGGGCAGATCAAACTGCACGGAGAAGAAGGCTTTGCCGGCATGCGCCGGGCGGGCCGGCTCGTGGCCGAGGCGCTGGATCTGCTGACCGAGCATGTGAAGCCCGGCGTCAATACCGAAAAGCTGGACCGGCTGATTTTTGAGTTTGCGATGGATCGGGGCGCCCTTCCGGCGACCCTCATGTATCGCGGCTATGGCAAGTCGATCTGCACCTCGATCAACCACGTCGTCTGTCATGGCATCCCGAACGACAAGCCGATGCGAGAGGGCGACATCGTCAATATCGACGTCACGTTGATCCTCGACGGCTGGCACGGCGACAGCAGCCGCATGTATCTCGTCGGCGAGGTTCCGCGCCGCGCGGAGCGGCTTGTGGAAGTCACCTATGAGGCAATGATGGCCGGCATCGAAACGATCCGCCCGGGCAGCACCATCGGCGATATCGGAGCCGCGATCCAGGCGGTGGTCGAACCCAATCATATGAGCGTGGTGCGCGATTTCTGCGGGCACGGCGTCGGCCGCCTTTTCCATGACGAACCGAATGTCGTGCATGTAGGCCAGCCTGGGGAAGGTCCGGTCTTGCGCCCCGGCATGTTCTTCACCGTGGAGCCGATGATCAATCTCGGCCGCCCGCATGTGAAGGTGCTGTCCGACGGCTGGACCGCGGTGACGCGCGACCGTTCGCTGTCGGCGCAGTTCGAACACACGATCGGTGTGACGGAAACCGGCGTGGAGATTTTCACGCTCTCGCCCAAGGGATTTCAACGGCCTCCATACGCCGCCTAGGAACTGCAATGCGTTCCGGTAAGGAAAAACCGGCCAGCGGGTTCAAGGAGCAGCCGCACTATCACGGCCACCGTGAGCGATTGCGTGCGCGCTTTCGAGAGGCAGGGGCGGATGCCCTCGCCGATTATGAACTGATGGAACTGGTTCTGTTCCGTGCGGTTCCCCAACGCGACGTGAAGCCGCTCGCGAAACAGCTGATTGAACATTTTGGGTCGTTCGCTGAGGCCGTTGCTGCTCCGTCCAGCCGGCTGAAGGAAATCGAGGGCGTCGGCGAGGCGATCGTGACCGAGTTGAAAGTGGTGGAAGCGGCGGCGCGGCATCTGGCCAAGGGCAAGCTCAAGAAAAAGAAACTGCTTTCAACATGGTCATCCGTGCTGGATTATTGCCGCACGTCGATGGCGTTTGCCGACAAGGAACAATTTCGGATCATCTTCCTCGACAAGCGCAACCAGCTGATCGCCGATGAAGTGCAGCAGACCGGCACCGTCGATCACACGCCGGTGTATCCGCGCGAAGTGGTAAAGCGGGCGCTGGAGCTTTCGGCGACGGCGATCATCCTCGTCCACAACCATCCCTCGGGCGATCCGACGCCTTCATCGGCGGATATCCAGATGACGAAGCAGATTATCGACATCGCGCGGCCGCTTGGCATCGAAGTGCATGACCACATCATTGTGGGCAAGGAAGGCCACTCAAGCCTAAAGGGTCTGCGGCTGATTTCGTAAAGCGCGTGACTTTCAGGGTCTGGTCATCACCAGCGGGCGCGGCTTGTCGGGCACCTTGTTCCAGATTCCGTCCTGCCGTTCGAAGCGAAGCGTTTCACCCTGCGCGGAAAGCAACAACAAATCGCCGCGCTGGATTTTCCAAGCTACCGGTGCGAATCGTTCAATCGATGGATCGCATTTCGGCTGCAGCCTGATCGCGAACAGTTCCTCACCGGCGACTTCATTGGTGAGCGTGGCGCTGCAGATCGCACCGCCGCCGGGGCGGGAGAAATTCCAGTCGCCAAAGATATCCGCTGCCTGCACGCGGCTTGCGGGATCGACGAATTGCAGGTTGGCCAGAAAATAAACACCGTCGCCTTCGCGCAGCGCCTCGTACACGCCGCCTACACCTTCGGTGAATTCAGCGACGGCGCGTCCGTTTTGCGCGACGAGCAGAATCGCGCCTGCCACACCCGGCTGCCAGCCGCTCACCTCGTTGATGAAGCCGAACATCGAGGCGCAGGCCTGCCGGTTCATGTTCAGCGCAAAAGAAGCGCCGACCGCGCGGGCGTCGAGTCCGACCTGGCACTTGCGCGTGCCGTCGGCGCTGCTGAGTTCATAGTTGACCGCAAGCGCGCGAATGGCTGCCGGATCGGGCTTTCCGGGAGACGGAGTCTGTGCGTGCGCGAACGAAGCAAAGAGCAGGAATGCGAACAACGGCAGATAGAGTTTTCGCATCACGCGCATCCAGATCATTTCCGTTTCGGCGGATAGGGCGTTTCAGGCACGGGCGTAAGAGGAGGTTTGCCCGATGCCCATGCCAGAAGATTGTCGACCACGAGTTGTCCCATCGCCCTGCGCGTGAAGACCGATGCGGAAGCGACATGCGGCAGGAGCACGACATTTTCCATCTCGATTAGTTCCTTTGGCACGTGCGGCTCGTCGGCAAATACGTCGAGGCCCGCCGCCATAATTTTTTTGGAAAGAAGCGCCTCGACCAGGGCCGGCTCATCGACCACCGTTCCGCGCGCGACATTGATGAAGATGCCTTTCGGGCCCAGTGCTTCGAGTACCTTCGCGTCTACCATGTTCTTGGTGGCAGCTCCGCCGGGAATGATCGCAATCAGAATATCCACGTCGCGTGCCATCGCCGTAAGGTCGGGATAATATTTGTAGCTCACGCCCGCGGCCGGATTGCGGCTATGATAGACGATCGGCATGCCGAAGGCTTCGATGCGCTTTGCGATTGCCTTACCGATGCGGCCCATGCCGATGATGCCGACGGTGCGATCGCGCAGCGAAGCCGGCGTCAGCGGATAGGGTTTCTGCAGCCACTTGCCTTCGCGCAGGTAGCGCTCGGATTGCGGTAGTTCACGAACCGTCATCAGCATCAATCCGAGCGTCGTGTCGGCGACTTCCTCGTTCAGCACGTCGGGCGTGTTAGTGACAATGATGCCGTTCTCGCCGGCGTATTTCACATCGACCGTGTCGTAGCCGACGCCAAAGTTCGAGACGATCTCCAGCTTCGGCATTTTTTTCATCATCTCGGCGTTCACCGGTGCCTGGCCGCCGGTGGTCGCCGCGCGGATTTTGGGACCCATACTATCGAGGAACGCCGTCTTGTCGGCGGCCTTCGCGAAATGATGGACGTTGAACGTCGTGCTCAGCCTCTCCTCGATCATCGGCATCATCGGGCCGGCCATTAGCAAATCGATTTTTTCTGATGCCATCATTCAATCCTGCAAAGTCAGCGGCATAAAATTCCAGTTACGCAATCTATCGAAATGGACCATGCCATTTCAACCGTGACGATAGGTATCCGCGCAGAATCTTGACCCTTGAGTACGCCTCGGGCAGCAAAGCGGTGGCGGAGAACCATGCGTGAAACCAAGAACACCGGCGCCACCCAATCTAAGCAGGGTGCAAAATATCCGTAAGGTGGCCCTGCTGCTGTGCCTTGTGGCCGGTATCGGGGTTATCAGCGTGGCGCACTCAGCGTGGGAAAGCGGTTCGCTTGCTCATGAGTGGATCGAGTGGTTCGGGGTTGCACTGATCGTTTTCTGCATCATCGGCCGCACCTGGTCGACGCTCTATATCGGCGGAAAGAAGACACGCGAACTCGTGCAACACGGGCCCTATTCGATGAGCCGCAATCCGCTTTATCTGTTCACCTTCCTGGGGGCGGCTGGCATGGGCGCGCAGCTGGGTAGCCTGACGCTCGCCCTGGTCACGGCGTTCATTGCCTGGGCGGTCTTTTCCATCGTTGTGATGAAGGAAGAACAGGCGCTGCGGGCAAAATTCGGAAAGCCCTATCGCACGTATCTTCAGCGCGTGCCGCGCTTCTTTCCGAAGTTCAGTCTGTTTCGCGATCTGGAAACGGTGGAAGTCCGGCCGAAGCTTGTCCGGCGGACTTTTGTCGATGCCTGCATCTTTCTGCTTTCGATGCCGGTAGCGGAAAGCTTCGAGTATCTGCAAGACCACGGAATTCTGCCGATCCTGTATCGCCTCCCTTGAACGAAATCAGACCAGCGCCGTCACCGGGTTTTCAATGAAATTCTTGAACGCGCCGAGCAATTCGGCGCCGAGTGCCCCGTCCACGACACGATGATCGCAGGAAAGTGTTGCGGTCATCATGTTCGCAAAACCGATCCCGCCGCCAGCAAGTTCGGTTGCCTGACGGCGTGTGGCGCCGATTGCGAGTATCGTTGCGTGCGGCGGATTGATGATCGCCGCGAATTCCTTCACGCCATACATGCCGAGATTGGAAATGGAACTGGCCCCGCCCTGATATTCGGCGGGCTTCAGCTTTCTTGCTTTCGCGCGGGCGGCGAGATCGCGCATCTCTTCCGAGATGGCGCGGACGGTTTTTGCTTCGGCATTGCGGATCACAGGGGTGATCAGGCCGCCATCGACCGCGACCGCAACGGCGATATCGGATTGCTTGAAGCGCAGGATTTTATCTTCTGCGAAAACCGCATTCGCGGCGGGCACGCTTTGCAGCGCCCATGCCCATGCCTTGATGATGAAGTCATTGATGGAAAGTTTGAAAGCGGGGTTGCCGTCCTTGCCGCGCGGCACGGACGCGTTGGCGTCCTCGCGCAGCTTGAGCAGCGCATCTACATTGATGTCCATGCTCAGATAGAAATGCGGGATGGTCTGCTTTGCCTGCACGAGCCGCGTCGCAATGGTCTTGCGCATTCCATCCAGCGGAACTTCTTCGTGGGGAATGTTCGCGTAGAGCGCCTTGATTTCCGCGCTGGATGGCCCGGCCGCGATTGCGGACGTTGTTCTCGAACCGCCGGACGGCACATCGCGCGCGACAATTCTTCCGTGCGGCCCGCTGCCTTGAACGCGCGAAAGATCGATGCCGGTTTGCTGTGCAAGACGGCGCGCGAGCGGCGTGGTCTGGCGGCCGCCGACCGTGGCGGGGCCGAAATTGCCTTCCGGCGTGCGAACCTCGAAGAAGGGGTCGAGTGTTACGGGCGCTGACTTCTGCGCGATGCGGGGAGCGGCGGAGGGCGGAGCTACGGGTGGGATTTTTGCCGAAGCGGAAGCAGGCGCAGAGGATTTCGTGGATGGTGCCGCAGCGCTACCGCTTCCAGAAATCACCGCTACCACGGCGCCAACCGGCGCCACTTCACCGGCCTTCACGCGTATTTCGGAAAGCGTACCCGCGCTCGTGGATGGCACTTCCATCGAAACCTTGTCGGTCTCGATCTCAAACAGGTTCTCGCCCGGCTTGATCCTGTCACCCGCCTGCTTGAACCATTTGGTGATCTTGCCCTCGGCGACGGTTTCGCCGAGCTGCGGCATCAGAATTTCCATGAGCATCTCTGTAAGAAAATTGTCATGCCCCGCGAAGGCGGGGCATTCAGTAGCCCCGGTGTTTACCGATCGCCCGGTCGAGCCGGGCGAAGGCAAGTTGAAACTCACCAGTTTGTCGAAATGTACTGCGTCTCCATGAACTCCATCAAACCTTCATGCCCTCCTTCGCGGCCGACGCCGGACTGTTTCGTGCCGCCGAATGGAGCGGCGGGATCCGAAACAATTCCCCGATTCAATCCGATCATGCCGAAGTCGAGTTTTTCCGAGACGCGCAGACCGCGTTTCATGTCGCCGGTGTAGAGATAGGCGACAAGGCCGTATTCGGTATCGTTCGCGCGCTTGATCACCTCTTCCTCGCTCTTGAAGGTCTGGATCGATGCGACGGGACCAAAAATTTCCTCATTCAGCATGGCGGCGCTGTCGGGCACGTTGGTCAGCACGGTGGCGGGATAAAAATAACCGGGGCCGTCCGGCTTCTTGCCGCCGGTCAGAACCTTCGCGCCTTTTTTCACAGCGTCGTCGACAAGTTCGATCACCTTGTCGCGGCCTTCCGCATTCACGAGCGGTCCGAGCGCGACACCCTCATCGAGGCCGTTGCCCATTTTCAGCCCGCCCATCCTGGCGGTGAGTTTTTTGGCAAAGTCATCGTGCACATTCTCATGCACGTAGAAACGATTGGCTGCGGTGCAGGCCTCGCCCATGTTGCGCATTTTCGCGATCATCGCACCTTCGATCGCGGCGTCGATGTCGGCGTCCTCGAACACGATGAAGGGCGCGTTGCCGCCAAGCTCCATCGCGGTCTTCAGCACATTGTCGGCGGCGCCATGCAGCAGCTTGCGGCCGACTTCCGTGGATCCCGTGAACGACACCACGCGCGTGCGCGGATCGTGCAGCATCGCGTCCACGACCTTGCCCGAGCGGCGCGAGGGAATGACGTTCACGACACCCGCGGGCACGCCTGCTTCTTCCAGGATCGGCATCAGCGCCAGCATGGTGAGGGGCGTTTCGGATGCAGGTTTCAGGACCACCGGGCAGCCTGCGGCGAGGGCAGGGCCGATCTTGCGGGTCGCCATCGCAGCGGGAAAATTCCACGGCGTCACGAGGATGGCAACACCCGCCGGCTTGTGATGCACGAGGATGCGCGCACCGGAGGAAGGCGCCATGCGCATGTCGCCGTAATTGCGGACACCTTCCTCGGCGAACCAGCGGAAGAATTCGGCGGCGTAAGCGACTTCGCTGCGGGAATCCGCTAACGCCTTGCCGTTCTCGATGGTGATGAGCTTCGCGAGACGCTCGGCGTCGCGCATGATCAGTTCATAAGCCTTGCGGAGAATTTCGCCGCGTTCGCGCGGCTTCCTTGCGGCCCAGCCTTCGAACGCGCCTTGTGCCGCGTCGATGGCGGCCTTGGCGTCCTCAACGCTCGCGCTCGCCACAGAGGCAATCGTGCGCTCGGTCGCGGGATCGGTCACATCGAAGCGCTCGCCGTCGGAGGATTTTCTCCATTTGCCGCCGATCCAGAGATCGGTGGGAACATTCGCGAGAAGATTGTCGTACATGTTTATTCTCCGTCATTCCGGGACGGCACGATGTGCCGGACCCGGAATCCAGGTGCAAGCACTGAAATGGTTTCTGGATTCCGGGTTCGCAGCTTCGCTGCGTCCCGGAATGACAGAAACGAATCCAGCGTGATCATTGTTCAAGCTCCGAGCGAGCGCTTCACGCGGTCGGCTATCCTGTCGACTGTGGGGAGTGCGATGTCCTCGAGAATGTCGGCGGCGGGCAGCGGAATGTGCGGGGTTGTAATGCGCACCGGCGGACCGTCGAGATCGTAGAAGCCTTCGTCGGCCGCGATGGACACGATCTCGGCACCCCAGCCGCAGAGCCGGGGATTTTCCTCAACGGTAAAGAGACGATGCGTACGCGCGAGCGATCCCAAAATGGTTTGGGTATCGAGCGGCACCAGCGAGCGTACGTCGATTACTTCGCAGTCAATATGGTGCTCGGCTTTCAGTTTCTCCGCGGCCGCAAGCGCACGCGGCACCATCAGCGCTAGCGCAAGAATGGTCGCATCCTTGCCGGGCCGCACGATGCTCGCCGTGCCAAGCGTGTCGACGATCTCACCGTCCGGCACTTCGCCCTTCGTTGCGTACAGCGACTTATGCTCGAGGAAGATCACCGGGTCGGGATCGCGCACGGCGGCGGCGAGCAGGCCTATGACGTCGCGCGGGTTCGAGGGGGCGACCACTTTCAAGCCCGGTATCATCATGCACCAGTTTTCGACACTCTGGCTGTGCTGCGCGCCGAAGCGGGAGCCGGCGCCGTTGCCGGTGCGGACGACGAGCGGGCATTTGGTTTGTCCGTTCGACATGTAGCGGCTTTTCGGAAATTCGTTCGCGATATAGTCAAAGCAGACCGCGAAGAAGTCAGAAAACATGATTTCTGCGATGGGTTTCAAACCAGTCATCGCCGCACCCATTGCAGCACCGAGAATGGCCTGTTCGGAAATCGGCGTGTCACGAACTCTCAGCGGCCCGAATTGTTCAAGCAGGCCGACGGTCGCCTTGAACACGCCGCCGGCTTTCGCCACATCCTCGCCCAGAAACACAACATCCGGGTCCCGCGCCATTTCCTGCGCGATCCCGCGCGCCACGGCATCGCGGTAGGTCAGTTCCGCCATGCCCAGCCTCCGTCCGCGTAAACGTCCGTCGTCAGAAGTTCGAGCGGCGGCATGGGCGCGGCTTTGCACTTCTCCGTCGCATCATCGAGCACCCGCATTACATCGGCGCCGATTTTCTCGATCACCTTTTCTTCGATGCCGAACTGCTTGAGCCGTTCGCGATAGATTTTCACCGGATCGCGCTTTAGCCATTTGTCGAGTTCGCCCTCAGGGCGATATTTCGCCGGGTCCGCACGCGAGTGACCGCTGTAGCGGTAGGTCATGCATTCGATCAGCGAAGGGCCGCCGCCCGCGCGTGCCTTTTCATAGGCCTTCATCGCCGCGCGATAGACTTCATCGGCGTCCTGGCCATCGATCACAATCGCTTCCAGTCCGTAGGCGGAAGCGCGGCCGGCAGCGGGATGCTCGACGGCGGTGACTTCACCGATCGGCGTGTATTCCATGTAGAGGTTGTTTTCGCAGACGAACACGACCGGCAGTTTCCAGACAGCAGCGAAATTCAGCGCCTCGTGGAACGCACCGATATTCGTCGTGCCGTCGCCGAAGAAGCAGACGGATACATCCGAGTGTCCCTTGTATTGCGCGCGCCAGGCTGCACCGCAGGCAATCGGCAGATGCGCGCCGATGATGGCGTAGGAGCCCATTACGCCATGTTCTTCGGAGGTGAGGTGCATCGAGCCGCCCTTGCCCCGCATCAGGCCGTTGTCGCGCTGCATCAGTTCGCCGAGTACCTTCTCCACCGGTACGCCGCGCGCCAGCGTATGCGCATGGCCGCGATAGGTGCAGAACGACAGATCGCCCGGCTGCATCGCGCAGGCGAAGCCCACCGCGACCGCTTCCTGGCCAAGCGAAAGGTGGCTCGTGCCCTTGACGAGATTTTGCAAAAACAGGTCGAACGCGCGCTGTTCGGCTTCGCGGATTTCCACCAGCATTCGGTACATGCGAAGCCGGACATCCTCGCCGATATCGTCGTTCGGCGCGCGGGCAGGTTTCCTCGCCATTACTCAACCTCTGTCGGATTGATGGGCCTTGCGGCCTTGAATGAGGAGTGAAACTAGCCCTTCCGGCGCGCAATAGGCAACGCTGGAACGTTATTCTCCGGTCTGTGCCTTGAGCGCGGCGTCGGCCTTTTTCGCCCGTTCGCGGTAGAGCAAATAGAGGCCGGAGGAGATGATGATCGCGGCACCCGCGAGCGTGAACGAATTGGGCACGTCCCCAAACGCAAGAAAGCCGCCGGCCGCATACCAGATGATCTGCGTGTAGATGAAGGGCGCCAGAATCGCCGCCGGCGCATAGCGATGCGCGATGATTAAAAGCATATGTCCGATCAACCCGAACGCGCCGACCATCACCATCCCGAAAATGATCCAAGGATCGCCGGGCATAGTCCATACGAACGGAAGCGGGACGGTCGCTGCGACAAAGCCAACCAGTGACGAATAGAATAGCGTCGTCGCGGTGGAGTCGACGCTCGCAAGCATCCGGGTGGTGATGTTGTAGAGCGCATAGGCGATGCAGCTCAGGATCGATAGCGCCGCCGCCGGATGGATGCCGCCCGCACCCGGGCGCGCGATCACGATCACGCCGAGGAAGCCCACGATGATCGCGAGCCAGCGACGCCAGCCGATCCATTCGCCGAGCAGAGGCCCGGCGAAGATCGCGATCACGAACGGCGTCATGAAGGCGATCACCGATGCCTGATCGAGTTGCAGATATTTCAGCGCGAAGAAATTAAAGACGGTGGACGCGAACAGAAGGGCCGACCGCGTCATCTGCAGCCATGGGCGCGTTGTCTTCAGTAGGCCCTTGATCGTCCACGGATTGATGAAAATCAGCGACAGGGAAAAGTGCCCGGCATAGCGCGCCCACACGACTTCCAGCGTGTGCAGATGCTGCGATAGCAGTTTCGCGATGGTGTCGAGACAGGCGAAGCAGACGAGGGCCGCGCATATCAGGCCGATGCCGATCAGCCGCGCGCGTGGATCGTTCGCCGCCGGGAGCGTGTCCGGTGGCGCGGAAAGAATTTTCATCAGCATTCTTATTGATCCGCTCTCAGCGTACTTTCGTGCCAGCGCCGCAGCACAAGATATTGCAGCACATTCAGGAGCGCGAATATGGCAATGCCGGCCAGGGAAATCAAAAGCAGGGCCGCGAACATGCGGGGCACGTTCAGGCGATAGCTCGATTCCACGATCCGATAGGCGAGTCCGGAACCGCGCCCCGCGACGCCCGCCGCGATTTCGGCCGCAACCGCGCCGATCAGCGCGAGGCCGCCCGCGATGCGCAATCCGCCAAGGAAATAGGGAAGGGCGGAGGGGATGCGGAGCCAGAGCAGGGTCTTCAGGCTGTTTGCGCCGTACAGCGTGAAGAGGTCACTGAGGTTGCGGTCGATCGATGTCAGGCCGAGGACGGTGTTCGACAGTACCGGGAAGAACGCAACGATGCAGGCGCAGACCAGCACGGCTGTATTGGGTTCAAGATAGATCAGCAGGATCGGCGCGATCGCGATCAACGGCGTTACCTGCAGGATCACCGCGAACGGAAACAGCGTGTATTCAGCAAAGCGCGAGCTTGCGAGCAGGATCGCGAGCAGGACGCCAGCGATGGTCGCGATGATCAGCGCGAGTGCGGTGGTCTTTAGCGTGACCAGCAGCGAATTTGCCAGCAGTGCGCGGTCCGCGATCAATGTATCCAACACGAGTTTTGGAGACGGCAACACATAATGCGGAAGCGCGAAGGCGCTGACCGCAAGCTGCCAAAGCCCGATCGCAGCGGCGAGCGCCAGCAACGGAAGGATAAAATAAGCCAGGCGGCTCTCCGCAGGGGCGTTTTTTTCCATCAGCGCTCTCCCATCACGCTAGCGAGGGCCGCCGATACTTCGCGGCATTTCGCGCCGTATTCCGGCGAGGTCCGAAAGTTGCCTTCGCGGGGTTCAGGCGCAACGATTTCGAATTCAGCGGCGATTTTTCCGGGTCTCGGCGTGAACATCAGGATGCGGCTGGAAAGATAAACCGACTCGAATACCGAATGCGTCACGAACACGATGGTGCAACCGAGCCGATTCCAGAGCATCCGCAGGTCGTCGTTCAGCCTGAAACGGGAAATTTCATCGAGGGACGCGAACGGCTCGTCCATCAAGAGCAATTTCGGTTGCGTAACGAGCGCGCGCGCAATGGAGACGCGCATCCGCATTCCTCCCGAAAGTTCGCGCGGATAAGCGTTGCGGAACTCGGATAGTCCGACGAGCGCCAGCGCCTCGTCGATTCGCAAATCGGCCGCGCGCCCGCTCATGCCCTTGAGCCGCAAGGGCAGTCGCACGTTGTTCTCGACGCTGGCCCAGGGCATCAGCGTCGGCTCCTGAAACACGAAACCGATTTCGCGCGCTGCCGAACGGTCATTCCATTCAATATTGCCGCTGCTGGGGGAGGTGAGTCCGGCGAGAAGCCGGAGTGCCGTCGATTTTCCGCAGCCGGACGGGCCAAGCAGGCTGAGGAATTCGCCTGCGCGGATGGTGAGATTGAGGTCTTCGAGCGCGGTGACGCCGTTCGGAAAGCGCTTGCCAACGTCATGAAAGGCGGCGAGGGGACTGTTCTGTCTTGATAGGGAGGGAGCGGCGGCAGGCATAAACAGCTTATAGCATTAGTTGCGTCGTCCCGGCCGAGCGGAGCAAGCGCCGGGACCGGCCAACGATCCCGGCTCTCACGCTAACGCGCTCGGCCGGGATGACGGATGCTTCAATTTTTTGGCCGCAGCTCCAGCCCGACCTTCTTGTTCACGAATTGCGTCGTGTAGGCCTTCTGCCATTCCAGACCGGATTTGATGACGCCCGCCTTCACCATCTTGTCGTGAAAACTTTTAATCCGTGCATCGGTCATGGCGCCGATGCCGAGTGTCAGTGTGTCACCCGAATCGACGATCCCGTATTCCTTCATCTTGGCAATGGAAAACTCGATCAGGTCGTCGGTCATTTCCGGATTGTGTTTCTTGATCAGATCGTTTGCCGCTTTGTTGTCGCCATAGAGATAATTGTACCAGCCGATCACCGAGGCATCGACGAAGCGCTGCACGAGGTCTGGGTTTTTCTGCACGAGATCGATACGGGTCTCGATGGTCGTCGAGTACGTGTCGAAGCCTTGATCCGCGAGCAGGAAAATCTTCGGCTTGAAGCGGCCTTCCCGCTCGACGACGAAGGGCTCGGACGTCACGTAGCCCTGCATCGCGACATTCTTGTTCACGAGGAAGGGTTGCGGATTAAACGTGTAAGGCCGCACCTGCGCGTCGGTGAACCCATGTTCGGACTTCAGCCACGGATAGTAAGTCGCTATGCCTTCCGACGAGACGAGGATGTTCAGCTTCTTAAGGTCGGCGAAGGTCTCGATGCCGCGATCGGGATGGACGAGAAGCACCTGCGGATCTTTCTGGAAGATCGCGGCGACGGCGATGGTCGGCACTTTTTGCTGAACGGTGTCGAAGGCCTGGATGATGTTCGCGGCCATCACGAAATCGAGCTTGCCGGCGGGCAGGAGGATCCGGTGGTTGATGTTCGGGCCGCCCGGCAGGATCGTGACGTCGAGGCCGTACTTTCTATACGTCCCGTCGGCGACGGCCTGATAGAAGCCGCCATGCTCGGCTTCGGCGACCCAGTTGGTGCCGAATGTGACCTTGTCCTGGGCGAATACCGGAGAGGCGGCGGGCAGCATGGCCGCAAGACCGGTCAAGAAGGCCGCCATCCGTCGAAACATCCTTGGCCTCATCTCCGCAAGTCCTCGTCAATGGAGACAGCACGCACCAAACAGCACTTCAAGACGTGAACATGCGCATCCCATAATGGCCAGATCAAAATTCCCGCGCTGGCCCAAATTCTGCTCATCCGTGGAGCAGTTAATCATATTCCTCGCCGCGCTTGCAGGCAGTTGTCGCTACCCATAGGGTGCGGCGGAATTTGCGAGCGAGCCATGCTTCCAAAACGCCTCTGGACCGACATGACCTGGGAAGATTTCCACGGGGCCGATGCCGTGCGCTGGATTGCCGTGCTTCCCATCGCGGCGGTCGAACAGCACGGCCCGCATCTGCCTGTTGGCGTCGATGGATTCATTGCCGAAGGCTATCTCGCAAGAGTGGTGAAGCTGATCCCCGCTTCCCTGCCTGTTACGTTCCTGCCGCTGCAATGGATCGGCAAGTCGGACGAGCATCTGTCCTATCCGGGTACGCTGACGATTTCGCCGGAAACGGCGATCCGCGCTTGGACTGAAATCGGAGAGAGCGTGCAACGCGCGGGCGTGAAGAAGCTCGTGATCGTCAATTCACACGGCGGTAACAGCCCGGTGATGGACTTTGTCGCGCGTAATCTTCGTGTGAAACACGGGATGCTCGCCGTCAGCGCTTCCTGGAGCCGCTTCGGCTACCCCGAAGCGCTCTTTACCGATGTCGAGCGCACGCATGGCATTCATGGCGGCGACATCGAAACGTCGCTGATGCTTTCATTCCGGTCTGACAGCGTGAAGGCGGACAAGCTCGCGGATTTCGTGCCGGTCAGCATCGCCATGGAAAAGGAATTTGCGAAGCTGCGCGCCGAACGGCCCGCGGGCTTCGGCTGGATGACGCAGGACCTCAATCCGGCGGGCGCTCTCGGCAACGCGAAGGCCGCGACCAGGGACAAGGGCGAAGCTGCCGCGGCGTTTGGCGCGAAGGCCTTTGTTGAATTGCTGGAAGACGTGCACCGCTTTGACCTGAAACGGCTGAAGGCGGGCCCGCTGGATTAAGGCCTGTCTCGGGAAAGACAGTCTGAACGCCATATTGTTTCCCGTTTCATCAAGTGATATATTGTAACATATGCGGAGGCCCCGCTTGATCCATGCATGACCACGCACCGCATTCTCATCCGGCCGCCGAAGTGGCGGCGTCGCTGCTCCGGCTTTCCGCCGCGAAGCGGCTTGCCATTGCGGGCGTGCTTTCGCTCGCACTCTGGGCGGCAGTCTATTGGGCGGTGTCCTGATGGCGGCGGTGCTCAGCTTCCGCAATCTCACGCTCGGTTATGACCGGCATCCGGCCGTGCACCATCTCGATGGATCGGTGAATGAAGGCGCGCTGCTTGCGGTGATCGGCCCGAACGGCGCCGGCAAGTCGACCCTGCTGAAAGGCATCGTCGGCGCGCTAACGCCGCTTGCCGGTGCGATCGAGCGCAAGCCGCTCGCGCACGACATCGCCTATCTGCCGCAGATCGCCGAGATCGACCGCAGCTTTCCGATCTCCGTTTACGATCTTGTTTCGATGGGGCTGTGGCGGCGTTCCGGCCTCTTGGGCGGCATCGGCCAGAAAGAGAGCGACCTGATCCGGCAGGCCGTCGCGACGGTAGGCCTTCAGGGTTTCGAGGACCGGACCATCGGTACGCTTTCGGGCGGGCAGATGCAGCGCGCGCTGTTCGCGCGGCTTCTCTTGCAGGATGCACGCCTCATTCTGCTTGATGAGCCGTTCGTCTCGCTCGACACCCGTACGGTTTCCGATCTGCTCGAAATCATCGCCCGCTGGCATCGCGAACAGCGCACGGTGCTGGCGGTGCTGCACGACAACGAGATCGTGAAGGAAAAATTCCCCGAAACGCTGCTGCTTGCCCGCGAGCCGGTAGCCTGGGGTCCGACGCGCGAAGTGCTGCACGCGGAAAATCTCCTGCGCGCGAGGCGGATGTGCGAGGCGTTCGACGATCATGCCGTCGTCTGCAAGGACGATGCGGCATGAGCACTCTTTATGACGCGTTGATCGGCCCGTTCGTGGAATTCGAATTCATGCGGCGTGCGCTCGTCGGCATGCTGGCACTGGCGCTCGGTGCCGGCCCGGTCGGGGTGTTCCTGATGCTGCGCCGGATGAGCCTGATGGGCGACGCCATGGCGCACGCGATCCTGCCGGGTGCCGCGCTCGGATTTCTGCTGGCGGGCGGCTTGAGTCTCTTTGCGATGACCGCCGGCGGTGTGATCGCGGGCTTTACGGTCGCCATGGGGGCGGGGCTGGTCGCGCGCGCGACCGACCTGAAAGAGGATGCTTCGCTCGCTGCGTTCTATCTGATTTCACTCGCGCTCGGGGTGCTGATCGTTTCGGTCAAAGGCTCCAATATCGATCTGCTGCATGTATTATTTGGTTCTGTGCTGGCGCTCGACAACGCCACGCTGATGACGCTTGCAGCCTTCGCGACGGTTTCCCTGTTCGTGCTTGCGATCCTGTGGCGGCCGCTGGTGCTGGAATGCGTCGATCCGGGCTTCCTGCGCTCGGTCAGCAACGCAGGCGCGCCGACACATCTCGCGTTTCTGGCGCTGGTTGTGCTGAATCTGGTCGGCGGATTTCATGCGCTCGGCACGCTCATGGCGGTGGGCCTGATGATGCTGCCTGCTGCCGCCGCCCGCTTCTGGGCCGCTGACCTGACCCGGATGGTTATCATTGCGATCTTATTGGCGCTGCTGTCCGGCGTATCGGGCCTGCTCTTGTCGTATCACACGGGTGCGCCGTCCGGACCTTCGATCATTCTGGTGGCCGGGCTGTTCTATCTCTTTTCGCTGGCGCTCGGTCCGGTCGGCGGTCTCCGGCGCAAATTCGTGCCGGGCCGGCATCTGGAAGCATGACGGAGTGACCATGTTGAACCGTAGAAATCTGTTTGCGGCTGCGATCCTGATCGCGGGCATTCTTCCGGCAGGCGCACAGGAAAAAATCCCCGTCGTTGCGACGTTCTCGATCCTCGCGGATCTCGTGAAGAATGTAGGCGGCGACCGCATTGAGCTAGCATCGCTGGTCGGTGCGGACGGTGACGCGCATGTTTATCAGCCCTCCCCCAACGACGCGAAGAAACTCATCGAAGCGAAGCTCATATTCACGAACGGGCTTGGCTTCGAAGGCTGGATGAACCGGCTGGTGAAATCTTCCGGTTCAAAGGCTGCGGTCATCGTGGCCAGCAAGGGCGTGAAGCCTTTGAAAATGGCGGCGCAACAAGGCCACGGTCATGGTGACCTCGACCCGCATGCCTGGCAGTCGGTGGCGAACGTCAAACTCTATGTCGCCAATATCAGGGATGCGCTGATCGCGGCCGATCCGGTGGGGAAAGACTCTTACGAAAACAATGCCGCGATCTATCTGGCGCAACTCGACGAGCTGGAGCGAGACATCAAGGTCGCCATCCTAAAAATCCCCGCCGAGCGGCGCAGGATCATTACTTCGCATGATGCCTTTGGCTATTTCAAAGCAGCCTACGGCATCGATTTTGTGGCACCGCAGGGGGTCTCGACCGAAGCGGATGTCTCCGCGAAAGACGTCGCGAGAATCATCCGCCAGATCAAGCTGCAAAAGATTCCCGCCGTGTTTATGGAGAATGTCAGCGACGAGCGGCTCCTGAAGCAGATCGCCTCGGAAAGCGGGGCGCGCATCGGCGGAGAGCTTTTTTCGGATGCGCTGTCCGCGGCCAACGGCCCGGCTTCGACCTATATCCTGATGATGCGCCATAACGTGAAGCAGCTTGCGGCGGCGCTCACGAGCTGACGGGCTTGTCGTATCCCACTTCAACGCCTAGAGGTGCTTGATCGCCCCCGGCATTTCTCCATCAAAGCGCTGTTCCATGACTGAAAAAATCCCCGTCACCGTGCTCACCGGCTATCTGGGTGCCGGCAAGACCACGCTGCTCAACCGCATCCTCACCGAAACGCACGGCAAGAAATACGCCGTGATCGTCAATGAATTCGGTGAGATCGGTATCGACAACGACCTCGTCGTCGGCGCGGATGAGGAAGTGTTCGAGATGAATAACGGCTGCGTCTGCTGCACCGTGCGCGGCGACCTGATCCGGATCATCGATGGGCTTTTGAAGCGCAAGGGAAAGTTCGACGGCATTCTCGTGGAGACGACCGGCCTGGCCGATCCGGCACCGGTCGCGCAGACGTTTTTCTTCGACGAATCCATCGGCGAAAAAGCTACTCTCGACGCGGTGGTGACGGTCGCCGATGCGAAGTGGCTCAAAGACCGCCTGAAGGACGCACCGGAAGCGAAAAACCAGATCGCCTTCGCGGATGTCATTGTCTTGAACAAATCGGATCTCGTATCGTCCGACGAAATGCGCGACGTGGAAATGCGAATCCGCGCGATCAATCCGTTCGCACGCATTCACAAGACCACGCGCTGCGATGTGGCGATCGATTCGGTGCTTTCGCAGGGAGCCTTCGACCTGGAACGGATTCTGGCAATCGAGCCGCAATTCCTCGAAGAGGATCACCATCACCACGACGAGCAGGTACAGTCGATTTCTCTCTCTACCGAAAAACCCATTGCGGCTGACACATTCTTCAAGTGGGTGCAGAATCTCGTAGCCGAGGAAGGTGGGAACATTCTGCGCCTGAAGGGCATCATCGCCTTCAAGGACGATCCGCAGCGCTATGTGATGCAGGGCGTTCACATGGTGCTCGACGGCAATCACCAGCGCGACTGGCGCACAGACGAGAAGCGCGAAAGCCGGATCGTGTTCATCGGCCGGGAACTCGACCGCAAGCGGCTGAACGATGGGTTTCTTTCCTGCGTCGCCTGAGGCTCGAGTTTTTCATCCATTGTCGCTATAAGGGCGCCGGACAGGATCGACTATGAAACGCCTCGCAACGGCCCTCGGCATTCTGGCACTCGCCTTCGCGCTTTCCGGCTGCGACAAATGCGGCCGCTGGTACACGCCACCCGGCCCGCAAAGCTGCAATCCGGCCCCGCGCTGATTGCCGTCTGTCGGGTGCGCCGCTAGAAACCGGCGCATGTCGCAAGAACTTCCCTCCCTTGTTAAGAAAGTAAGGCCGCTCGATTTCGGTGCGCATATCGTGGGCGCGCATTTTATCGGCGCCTCTTGTGCTTTCGCCACCGGCGAGGGAGAGGTGCTGATCGCGGGCGAGCACGAAGCGCATGTAAAGCCGCATGCCGGCACGATCCTGAACGCGGCCGGAGATGGCGAGCGGATTTTCACCGCCGGTGACGACGGCCGGCTCGTGGCCACCGATATCGAAGGCGAGATGGAAGTCATCGCCGAGGCCAGGAATAAATGGATCGATCAGGTTGCACTCGGGCCGGATGGCGCGGTGGCGTGGTCCGCGGGACGCAGCGTTTTCGCGGGGACGAAAAAAGGCGAGCGCTGTTGGGAGGCTCCTTCCACGCCCGGCGGGATCGCCTTCGCGCCGAAGGGATTTCGCCTCGCCATCGCGCATTACAACGGCGCTTCACTCTGGTTTCCGAGCGCGGATGCGAGGCCGGAATTTCTCGAATGGAAGGGCTCGCATCTCGGCGCGCGCTTCAGCCCGGATGGAAGGTTTCTGGTCACGCTGATGCAGGAACCCGCGCTGCACGGCTGGCGCCTTTCGGACAGCCAGCACATGCGCATGTCGGGTTATCCTTCGCGCGTGCGCTCCATCGACTTCACGCACGATGGCGACTGGCTTGCGACCTCCGGCGCGCAGGAAGTGGTGCTCTGGCCTTTCCGGACAAGAGACGGCCCGATGGGCAAGCCGCCGCGCATGATCGCGCCTGCCGCCAAGGAGCAGAAGGTCACTTGCGTCTCCTGTCATCCGAAACAGCCGGCGATGGCGGCGGGCTATAGCGATGGCGCGGTGTTGCTGATCCGTCTTGAAGATGGTGCAGAAATCCTCGTGAGTGCCGCCGGCGGTTCGCCGGTCAGCGCGCTTGCCTGGCGCGGCGACGGCATGGCGCTCGCGTTCGGAACGGAGAGCGGAAAAGCGGGATTGCTGGCGCTTTAAAGCATCTCCCCGCCCCTTCCTAACATCACCGGGCCGCCGTACTCGGCGAGCCAACCGAAGTGGATTTATCCGAGTAATGACAGGTTTGGTTATGGGGCGCGGAGAGAAATCTCAGCGAACCAGCACGTTCTTGAACTGCCAGGGATCGCTGGTGTCGAGATCCTCGGGAAACAGCGCGCCACGTCCCTTCACCGGGGTCCAGTCGGTGTAAGTGCCGATCACCGGGCCGAGATAGGGTGTCTGCACCTCTAAGCAGCGCTTGTAATCCATCTCGTCGGCTTCCACGACGCCGCGTTCCGGATTTTCCAAAGCCCAGACCATACCCGCGAGAATCGCGGACGTAACCTGCAGGCCGGTCGCGTTCTGGTAGGGCGCGATCGCGCGCGTCTCTTCGATGGAGAGCTGCGAGCCGTACCAGTAGGCGTTGTTCTTGTGGCCGTAGAGGAGGACACCGAGTTCGTCGATGCCGTCGGCGATCTCGTTTTCATCCAGAATGTGCCAGGTCGGCTGCACCTTGCCGCCCGCACCGAACATCTCGTGCAGGGACAGCACGGCATCGTTCGCCGGGTGGTAGGCGTAGTGGCAGGTCGGCCGGTACATCACCTTGCCGCCTTCGCGCACGGTGAAGTAGTCGGCGATGGAGATCGCCTCGTTGTGGGTGACGAGGAAGCCGAATTGCGGTCCCGGCGTCGGGCACCACGAGCGTACGCGGGTGTCCGCGCCCGGCTGCATGAGATAGATAGCGGCCTTGGAGCCATGCTTATGCTCGTGGCCGTTGGGGGGCATCCATTTTTCATGGGTGCCCCAGCCGAGTTCGGCCGGCTGCTGGCCTTCGGCGACGAAGCCGTCCACAGACCAGGTGTTCACAAACACATTCATCGGCTTCGGCTTGATCGAGCGCTGGGTGTCGCGCTCGGCTACGTGGATGCCCTTCACGCCGGCTTTCTGCATGAGGTGGCCCCAGTCCTCGCGCGACTTCGGCTCGTCGAACTGGATGCCCAGGTCGGTCGCCACGTTGACGAGCGCCTGCTTGACGAACCACGAGACCATGCCGGGATTCGCGCCGCAGCAGTTCACCGCGGTAATGCCGCCGGGATTCTTGCGGCGATAGTCGAGGATCTGCTCGCGCAACGCATAATTGGTGCGGTCGGCGGTCGGGATTTTCTCGTCGAAGTAAAAGCCCTTCCAGGGCTCGGCGACCGTATCGACGTAATAAGCGTCGAGCTCGCGGCAGAGCTGGATCACCTCGATCGAGGATACATCGACCGAGACGTTGACGCAGAAGCCGCGCTTGCCCTTCTCGCTTTTCAGAAGCGGAGTCAGAATTTCGCGGTAGTTCGACTTGAACAGCGCTTGCTTGACGAAGCGGATGCCGCGCTCATCGAGGAGCTTGCGGTCCTTGTCGGACGGGTCGATGACGACGAGCTTGGATTTGTCGAAGGTGAAGTGCCGCTCGAGAAGCGGCAGGACGCCTTTTCCGATTGAACCGAAGCCGATCATCACGATCGGGCCGTCGATTTTCGCGTGCACCGGCCACTGGGCCATGGTTTCGAACCTCCATTGTTCTCTCCCGCACAGGCGGGAGATTCGAAAAACACATGACTTATGATCCAGAAGCCATGCAGGGATGCGCGGCGTCAATCTCTGACGCTTTGCAAAACGCGAATCGGAGGGCGAATTCCCAAAGAAAAAGCCCCCGGATGGTTGCCGGGGGCTTCGTTTGAGAGAGACGAACCGGCCTTCGCTTCAGATCACATAGGACTTCAGCGGCGGAAAGCCATTGAAGGCGACCGACGAATAGGTCGTCGTGTAGGCGCCGCAGGCTTCGATCAGCACCTTGTCGCCGATCGCGAGCGAGATCGGCAGCGGGTACGGCGTCTTTTCGTAGAGCACGTCCGCCGAATCGCAGGTCGGGCCGGCAATGATGCAGGGCGTGGTCGCGTCGCCGTCCCGCGGGGTGCGGATCGGGTAGCGGATTGCCTCTTCCATCGTCTCGGCGAGACCGCCGAACTTGCCGATGTCGAGATAGACCCAGCGCACGTCGTCTTCGTCCGACTTCTTGGAGATGAGCACAACCTCGGCCTCGATCATGCCGGCGTCGCCCACGAGGCCACGGCCCGGCTCGATGATCGTTTCCGGAATACGGTTGCCGAAGTGCTTGCGCAGCGCCTTGAAGATGGCACGGCCATAGACCTGCACTTTGGGCACTTCCTTCAGGTACTTGGCCGGGAAGCCGCCGCCTAGATTCACCATCTGGAGGTTGATGCCGCGCTCCGACATGTCGCGGAAAATCGCGCCGGCGGTGGCCAGCGCACGGTCCCATGCCTTCACGTCGTTCTGTTGCGAACCGACATGGAAGGAGATGCCGTGGGCGACGAGGCCCAGGCGATGGGCGTGCTCGAGCACCCGCGGCGCCATCTCGGGCGCGCAGCCGAATTTGCGCGACAGCGGCCATTCCGCGCCGGTGCCGTCGCAGAGGATGCGGCAGAAAACCCTGGAGCCGGGGGCCGCACGGGCGACCTTCTCGACTTCGGCTTCGCAGTCGACTGCGAACAGGCGAACGCCCAGTTCGTAGGCGCGCGCGATATCGCGCTCCTTCTTGATGGTGTTGCCAAAGGAGATGCGGTCGGCGGTTGCGCCGGCGGCGAGCACCAAATCGATCTCGCCGGTGGAGGCGGTATCGAAGCTGGAACCCATATCGGCGATGAGTTTGAGAATCTCGGGCGCAGGATTGGCCTTCACGGCGTAGAACACGCGGGTGTCAGGCAATGCCTTCGCGAATGCTTGGTAGTTCTCGCGCACGACTTCCAGGTCCAGCACAAGGCAGGGGCCATCTTCGCGGCGTCGTCGGGTCAGGAACTTGCGAATGCGCTCGGTCACTTCTTCTTCTCCTTCCAAGCTCTGGAGCGTGATGCCGAGGCGAAGCGCAGATGCGCTCATGCCTTGGCGGGTCATCGCCCGCGACTTGCCGGCTTTCGCCGGTTTCGAGTGCGCCGTTGCTTGGATGGGAGGATCCCGATCCGCACGCCCGGCAAGAGTAGTGCCTCTTCAGTAACCCCCGGCTCTCCTTCAGCCGGTAGAGACCAATAAGGCCCGCTACGTCGTTGCTTTAAGTCGCGTCCCTCGCGGAGAGCGGGGTCGGCCGGTTGCTCCGGCTACCAGTCTGCCCCGACAGCTTTCCGGCCTCTTGTCCGGGTCTCTGTCGACTGGCACGCGACCACAGGCACGTGCGAAATTGGGCAATTCCGCAGATATGCTCAAACGAACTCGGTTGCAAGAGAAAATTGCGCTCGCGCGCAATTTTTTTTGTCCGCGGCGCGTCGCGGATTCAAAACTGAATCGAAAGTTAATCGAGTGAGGCGAGCGCGTGGCGCTCAGCGTTCGAAAAATGGTTCGATGCGCGACGCGTTGCGGATGAACGCGACGATGACGGCGAGGCCGGCGATGCCGAACACCGCTTCAAGCACCCACGCGAAGATTTCTCCGAGCCCGAACAGCCCCGCGATCGCCCACGCTGTGGAGAGCGCCATGCCGATGACCACCGTTCCCATCAATACTGCGGCGCTCAGGACGGTGATCAGGTGGGGCCAGATCACCTTCTTGGCGCGGGTTGGGGCGTCGTTCATCGTCTGCTACTCCCTGACACGGCTCGCGGGGCTCGATTCGGAGCGTCGTGGGCCTAGAATGCGGCGCAATCTGACTTGTAAGCCCCCGCCGATCAAGTTCCAGTCCTTTGCTGCTGTCCCATTCGCTTCAACGAGGTCCGACGATGCCGAACGAAACTGTCAGAGCCCGCCGCGGGATGGTGGTGGCGCCCCACATGCTTGCCGCCGAGGCCGGCCGCGACGTGATCGCCGAGGGCGGCAACGCGGTGGAGGCCATGATCGCGTCTGCGGCGGCCATCGCGGTGGCTTACCCGCACATGAATCATATCGGCGGCGACGGGTTCTGGCTGATCCGCGAACCCTCTGGAAAGGTCCGTTATATCGAGGCTTGTGGCTATGCCGGGGCCAAGGCAACGCGCGCGCTCTACAAGCAACATGGGCTGGACAAGATTCCCGAGCGCGGGGCGCTCTCGGCCATCACCGTACCGGGCGCGATCGGCGGCTGGATGCTGGCGCTGGAGGCGGCAAAAGCGCTCGGCGGCAAGATGCCGGTCGGCCGCCTGCTCGAGCCGGCACTCGGGATGGCCCAAAAGGGCTATCCGTTCTCCAAATCGCTCGGCTGGCGTTACACGACCGAGCGTGGGGCGGCGATCGATGCGCCCGGATTCGCCGAGACGTTCCTGCCGGGTGGCAAGCCTCCGAAGGCGGGCGACATGCTCTCGGCCGGAAAGCTGCCTGACACGTTCGGACAGCTCATCAAGGCGGGGCTCGATGACTTCTACCGGGGCGACATCGGCCGCGAGATTGCGAATGACCTGGAAAAACTGGGCAGCCCGGTCACCCGCGAAGACCTCCAGAAGTATAAGGCGGTGACGCGCGAGCCGCTCAGTCTCAAACTGAAACAGGGCACGCTCTTCAACTCACAGCCGCCGACGCCGGGGATGGTGGCGCTCCTCATTCTCGCCATCGTCGAGAAGCTCGGACCCGGCGATCCGGAGAGTTTCCAGTTCGTCCACGGCATCGTCGAGGCGACCAAGCGCGCGTTCCTGATTCGCGACCGGACGCAGACCGATTTCGAGCGGCTGAAAGTGGACCCGGCGTCTTTCCTGACTCCTACCGCCGTGGAGAAGGAGGCAAACGCCATCAATCCGAAGAAGGCCGCACCCTGGCCGCAGCCGGCCGGTGCCGGCGACACGATCTGGATGGGATCGGCGGATGCCAGCGGTATCTCCGTCTCCTATATCCAGTCGCTCTTTTATGAATTCGGGTCGGGCTGCGTGCTGCCCTCGACCGGGGTCATCATGCAGAACCGGGGATCGAGCTTCTCGCTCGATCCCAAGGCCCTGAACCCGCTCGAGCCCGGCCGGATGCCGTTCCATACATTAAGTGTGGCGATGGCCCAGATGAATGACGGCCGGTTCCTGAGTTATGGAACCATGGGCGGGGAAGGCCAGACCCAGACCCAGGCGGCGGTCTTTACCCGTTATGCCGATCATAAGGTGCCGCTCGGGGATGCCATCGACCGGCCGCGCTGGATTCTGGGCCGAACCTGGGGGTCCGAAATCACCAACCTGCGGCTGGAACCGCGCTTCCCCGACGCCACCATCGAGAGACTGAAGAATGCTGGGCACGATGTGGAAGTACTGGCCGACCCCTACGTGGAAATCATGGGTCATGCGGGCGGGGTGGCGATCCTGCCGGACGGCACCATCGAGGGTGCACATGACCCGCGCAGCGACGGCGGCGCGGCGGGTTGCTGAGAGGGAGTATCCTTAATGTGAGTGGGTTGCCTGTGGCAGGCAGCTTATGGTGCATTACAGGCGGCTGAAGAATCTCGGGGTAGGGCGATGAAAGGGCTGGTTTCAATCCTGTTTGCTGGAGCTTTCCTGCTGGTGCCGGGAGAGCGCGCCGACGCGCAGCGCTACTGGCACACGCCGCAAGCCGCTCCGCAGTCGCGTGCAGCTTCGGTGCCGCCGGCCGCCTTGCCAAAAACAAACGCCCAAATGGTCGACTTTGAGGGCGAGTTTCAGCAAGGCACGATCATCGTCCGCACGCAGGAAAAGAAACTCTATTATGTGCTCGGCGACGGGCAGGCGGTGGTCTACCCGATCGCCGTGGGCAAGCCGGTGTTCCAGTGGTCCGGCAATCTCTGGGTCAGTTCCAAGCAGGCTAACCCGACCTGGCGGCCGACCGCCCGCATGCGCCGCGAAAATCCGGGGTTACCCGTTTCCGTTGGTCCGGGCGCGCATAACCCGCTCGGTCCGCGCGCGATCTATCTCGGCTGGAGCGAGTACCGCATCCACGGCACCAATGCGCCCGGCTCCATCGGCTCGGCTGCGTCAAGCGGCTGCTTCCGCATGCACAATGCCGACGCAATCGACCTGTTTGATCGCGTGCATATCGGGGCACCCGTAATCGTCCAGCAGTAAGCGCGTTCGCTCGCTCGGACGGCAGGAGAGCGGCAAGCATGGCAATGATTTCGTTCCGCGCATTCCTAACAGCGCTTTTCGTCTTGTGCGGTGTCGCCGCCGTGCGGGCGCACCCGCATGTCTGGGTCGTCGCCAAGGCCGAACTCGTGTTCGCGCCGGACGGCGGCATCGTCGCCATCAAACATGCCTGGACCTTCGACGAAATGTATTCGGCCTTCGCCGCGCAGGGCCTCGACAAGGACAAAGACGGAAAGCTCACGCGCGAGGAACTCGCGGAACTGGCGGAAGTGAACGTCACCTCGCTCAAGGAATTCGATTACTTCAGCACAGGCCGTGCCGGCGGTGCGGACATGAAGTTCAACGATCCGGTCGACTACTGGCTGGAAGCGGACAAGGACAAGATCCTGACGCTGCACTTCACGCTGCCGCTGAAAACCAAGGCGCCGAAGGGAAGTTTCTCGCTGGAAATGTTCGACCCGGCCTTCTTCATCGACATCGGATTTGCCGACGACAAGGCCATCTCGCTGCTCAATCCGCCGCCCGGCTGCGTGGCGGACGTGCAACTGCCGAATCAGGGGAAGGCATCCTCGGGCACCTTGTCGGAATCGATGGCGAACTCGCCGGGTGCTGCCGCGTTCGCTTCCCAGTTCGCGAGCCGCGTCACCATCAAGTGCAAGTGAGCATGCCTTGAATCAACGCAGAACCGGATGGCTGCTGATCGGGCTCTGTGCCGCCGTTGTCGTCTGTGCGGGGGCTGACGCATTCGCCCAGTCTTCGCCGTTCGGCGCACCCAAAGGCGCGGTTCAAGCGCCGTCCGGTTTCACCGGATGGATTCTCGCCGAACAGGCGAAATTCTATAAATCGCTCGCCGCCAGCGTGAAGGCGGCGAAGGCCGACGGCACGGCGGCGCTCGGCCTGATCTGGCTTTCATTTCTCTACGGAATTTTTCATGCCGCCGGGCCGGGTCACGGCAAGGCGGTGATCAGCTCCTATCTGATCGCCGACGGTGCCACGATTCCGCGCGGGATCGCGCTTTCGGCGATCTCATCGCTGGTGCAGGCGTTCACCGCGATCGCGGTGGTGGGTGTATTCGCGATCCTGCTTGGTGCCACATCGAAGGCGATGGGCGAGGCGGTGCGGTGGCTGGAGGTGGGCGCCTATGCGCTGATCGTCGGATTCGGATTGCTGCTGGCCTGGAGGAAAGGCCGTGCCTTCTTCGGCGCGTTTTCGTCGAAGCCGCACGATCACGCACATCACGATCATGCGCATGGGCATGACCATCACCATGTCCATGGCGAGCATTGCGGTCATTCGCACGGACCCGAACCCGCCGAACTCGCCGGCAAGGGCTGGCTGAGGCGCGGTATTGCCGCGGTGTTCGCGGTGGGCCTGCGGCCATGTTCGGGCGCGATCCTGGTGCTGGCTTTCGCGCTGTCGCAAGGGATTTTCTACGCCGGTGTGCTGGCCACGCTGGCGATGGCCGTGGGGACCGCGATCACCGTCGCGGCCATTGCGATTTTTGCGGTGGGGGCGCGCGGCCTCGCCAAAAAATTCGCCATGAGCAAAAGCGGCCCCGGCGTCGTCCTGCTGCATGGGGTGGAGTTCGCTGCGGCGCTTGCCATTGTCGCCTTCGGCGGCCTGCTCATTACCGGCATGATGGCCTCGGAGCGGATGTTTCCGGTCTAACCTTCCTGTCATCGTCCACGAAAGCGGGCGATCCAGAAACACCTTTGTTCCTGCGATTACTGCCCCGCCTGCGCGGGGCATGACATAAAGAGAAGCTTCTGCTTTATCTATTGCCAATGCTGGCTTCCGAACTTTTCACCCTGAAAAATCGCGTCGCGCTGATCACCGGCGCGTCGAGTGGGCTTGGCGCGCACCTCGCCGAGGTGGCGGCCGAGAACGGCGCGAAGGTGATGCTGGTCGCGCGGCGGCGCGAGAAGCTGGAAGAATTGCAGGCGAACATCGACAAGGCGGGGGGGATTGCGGCGATTACGGTCGCCGATGTAACGGATCGCGCCGCCATGGCCCGCGCCTTCGACGCCGCGGAAAAACTATTCGGCACCGTCGATCTCTGCGTCGCCAATGCCGGCATTGTGCGGTCAGCCAAAGCCGTGGACACGACCGAGGAAATCTGGCGCGAGACGATGGCGACCAATCTCGACGGCGTGTTTTTCACCGCGCAGGAAGCGGCGAATCGGATGCTTGCTGCGAAGAAACCCGGCTCTATCATCACCATTGCATCGGTTGCGGGACTTTCAGTGGAGCGCGGCGTCGGCGCCTACAATGTCAGCAAGGCGGGCGTCGTGCAGGCGACGAAAGTGCTGGCACTTGAACTGGCGCGCAAAAACATCCGCGTGAATGCCATCGCACCGGGCTACACCGCCACCGACCTCAACCGCGAATTTCTCGATAGCGAGAAGGGGAAACGCATTCGCGAGCAGATTCCCACCGGCCGCTTCGGCGAGCCTGGCGATCTCGATGGCGCCTTTCTGCTGCTCGCCTCGAACGCAAGCCAATGGATCACCGGCACGACGATTGTCGTCGATGGCGGTCACCTGATGACGATCGGATGACCATGGATTTCTCGCTTCCATCAGAGATCGAAACAATCCGCCGTAAGACGCGCGAGTTCATCGCGGGGGAAGTGCTTCCGCTGGAAGCGGATCGCAAGAATTTCGACGAACATGAGAACATCAGGCTCGACGTGCTGGAAAAAGTGCGAGCGAAAGCCAAGAAGGAAGGCCTGTGGGCGCCGCAGACGCCGAAGCAGCATGGCGGCATGGGCCTGCCGATCGTCGGCTGGGCCGCACTCTATGAGGAAGCGAACCGCTCGATCTTCGGGCCGGTCTCGCTGAATTGCGCCGCGCCCGACGACGGCAACATGAATTTGCTGTCGAAGGTCGCGACAGCGGAGCAGCAGAAAAAATGGCTGCATCCGATTGTTGAAGGAAAAGTGCGCTCAAGCTTCGCGATGACGGAGCCGGCGCCCGGCGGCGGTTCCGATCCGTCGATGATCCGCACGCGCGCGGAACGTAAGGGTAACCGCAAGTGGTCGATTACCGGCCATAAATGGTTCATCACCGGTGCCGGCGTTGCAGAGCATTTCATTTTGATCGCGCGCACGTCCGATAATGCGCGCCGCGGCCTGACTGCGTTTCTGTTTCATAAGGATCAGCCGGGGTTCAAGCTTGGCCGGCGCATTGCGATCATGGGGCCGGAAGAGCACGGAGGCCATTGCGAGATCCATTTCGAAGGCATGGAAGTGGACGACGAGAACGTCCTGATGGGCGAGGGAGATGGCCTGAAACTTTGCCAGATCAGACTCGGTCCCGCGCGGCTCACGCACTGCATGCGCTGGCTCGGGTTATCCAAGCGCTGCCTTGAAATCGCGCAGACTTATGTGAACGAGCGAGAAGGCTTTGGCGTTCGCCTCGCCGACATCGAAAGCGTGCAGATGATGCTCGGCGAAGTGGCCGCCCGTATCGACACGGGGCGGTTGCTTGTCATGCGCGCGGCTTGGCTGCTCGACAATGGGCAACGCGCGCGCAAAGAGATTTCGATGGCGAAGATTCATGTCGCCGAAACGCTGCATCAGGCGGCGGCGACAGCGGTGCAGTTGCAGGGCGCTCGCGGATATTCGAAGGATACAGTGGCCGAATGGATTTACCGCTACGCCCCGCAAGCGCGGCTCGTGGACGGCGCATCGGAAGTTCACAAGATGGTGCTGGCCTCGCATCTGCGCGAAGAGGGGCAGGATTTCTGGCGCTGGGGTTCCTGACTCCTCGCTGCAATGCGCCAAATTTCGCATCCGCTTGCACCTGAGCAATTTCGCGCCGGTTCCTGCCCCTATTGCGAAATTGCCCGGCCAATGGCGCTATGCCAATTTGTTTCCTAGATAGATTCAGGGTGCGACGCGGCAGCCAAGGCGCTTTCCGGCAATGAAGCTTTCAAACGTCGATCTCGACGACAAATTCGATCTTTCCAAATCGCGCATCTACGCTACCGGCTATCAGGCGCTGATCCGGCTGTGCCTGATGCAGAAGGAACTGGACCGCCGCGCGGGGCTGAATACGGCGGGTTATGTCACCGGCTATCGCGGCTCGCCGCTCGGCGGGCTCGACCAGCAGTTCATCCGCGCCAAAAGCTTCCTGCAAAAGAGCGATGTGCATTTCCATGCGGGCCTGAACGAGGACCTCGCGGCGACGGCGCTGTGGGGCGCGCAGCAGGCGGAACTGCGCGGCGAAGGCAAGTTCGATGGCGTGTTCGGCATTTGGTACGGCAAGGGGCCGGGCGTCGACCGCTCCGGCGACGTGTTTAGGCACGCCAATTCCGCGGGGACATCCAAGCACGGTGGTGTGCTGGCGTTAATGGGCGACGACCATACGGCGGAATCCTCCACCACCGCGCACCAGTCGGAATTCCATTTCCTCGACGTGATGATTCCGATTCTCAATCCGGCGGGCGTGCAGGAAATCCTCGACTACGGCCTCTATGGCTGGGCGATGTCCCGCTACACGGGCGCATGGACCGCACTCAAATGCATGCACGAAACGGTGGAATCGACTGCCGTCATCGACGGCAGCCTCGATCGCGTGAACATCGTCATGCCCACGGACTTCGCGATGCCGCCCGGCGGCTTGAACATCCGCCTCGGCGATACGGTCCTGGGCATGGAAGCACGGCTACACGACCATAAACGCGATGCCATGTTGGCGTTTATCCGCGCGAACAAGCTGAACAAGTGGATCACATCGGGCGGGCGCACGCCGAAGATCGGCATCATCACAACGGGCAAGAGCTATCTCGATGTCCGGCTCGCGCTGGATGAACTCGGCATCGATGAGGTGAAGTGCAACGATCTCGGCATTCGCCTCTTCAAGGTCGCCTGCCCGTGGCCGATCTCGAAGCAGGAATTGTCGGAATTCGCCGCCGGGCTCGATCTCATCATCGTCGTCGAAGAAAAACGCTCACTGATCGAAGTGCAGGTGCGAGAAGAACTCTATGGCACCGCCAATCAGCCGGTTTGCATCGGAAAAAAAGACGAGCGCGGCAATTGGCTGTTCCCGGTGAAGGGGGCGCTCGATCCGAACGAAATCGCCATCTGCATCGGCGAGCGGTTGCTGAAGTACGGAAACAACGAAGCGCTGTCGAAGCACGTTGCCTTCCTGAAAGACGCGCAGAAGGTGCTGCGCGAGACGCAGAGTGTCGCGACACGCGAGCCCTATTTCTGCGCGGGCTGTCCGCATAACTCATCGACTGTGGTTCCCGAGGGAATGCGCGCCTATGCGGGCATCGGCTGTCACTACATGGTGCAGTGGATGGATCGCTCGACGCTCGGCTTTACGCAGATGGGCGGCGAGGGCGCCAACTGGATGGGCGAAGCGCCGTTCTCCAAGCGCAAGCATGTGTTCCAGAATCTGGGCGACGGCACCTACAATCACTCCGGCTATCTCGCCATCCGTGCCGCCATCGCGGCCGGCACGAACATGACCTACAAGATTCTGTTCAACGATGCGGTCGCGATGACCGGCGGCCAAAAAAACGACGGCAACCTCGATGTCCCGACCGTCGCGCGCCAGGTTGCCGCCGAGGGCGCCAAGAAAGTCGTGATCGTCAGCGACGAGCCCTGGAAATACGCCCGGAACGAGAAATGGCCGGAAGGCATCAGCATTCATCATCGCGACGAACTGATGAAGGTGCAAACGGAGCTTGCCGAAATTCCCGGCGTTACGGTGCTGATTTACGACCAGACCTGTGCCGCCGAAAAGCGACGCCGCCGCAAACGCGGGCAACTTCCCGATCCCGACAAGCGCGTCATCATCAATGAACTCGTGTGCGAAGGCTGCGGCGATTGCGGAACGCAATCCAATTGCATCGCGATCCAGCCCTTGGAAACCGAATGGGGCCGCAAACGCGAGATCGACCAGTCGAGCTGCAACAAGGACTATTCCTGCCTGAAAGGTTTTTGCCCGGCGCTCGTCACCGTGCATGGCGTGAGGCAGAAGCGCGGAACTGGGGTCGCGGGGCCGGACGGTTTTCCGGCGTTGCCGGAGCCGAAATTGCCGGAGATCGGTCAGACGTATGGGATCATCGTCACCGGCATCGGCGGCACCGGAGTCGTGACCATCGGTGCGCTGCTCGGCATGGCCGCGCATCTCGAAGGCAAGGCTTGTGGAATCGTGGATATGGCCGGCCTTGCGCAAAAGGGCGGCGCGGTGCTCTCGCATATCCGCATTGCGAAGAAACCAGAGGATATCCACGCGATCCGCATTCACGCGCGCGGTGCCGATCTGATCATGGGCGGCGACATCGTGGTCGCGGGCTCCAAGAACGTGCTCGCCGCGGTGAAGCCGGGGGAAACCACCGTCGTCGTCAACACGCACGAAGTGCAGCCCGGTAAATTCGCGCTGGATGCGGATTTTTCGCTGCCGACCGAGCGCATCAAGCGGGCGATCTCGTCCACGGCCGGACGCGAGAAGACGCGATTTGTCGATGCGACCAGGCTGGCGACGGCGCTATTCGGCTCCTCGATCGGGCAGAATATTTTTATGGTTGGCTTTGCGTATCAGCTCGGCACGATCCCGCTAAGCGCTGAAGCGATCGAGCGCGCCATTGAGATGAACGGCGAGGCCGTGGAGACGAACAAGGCCGCCTTCGCCTGGGGACGCCGTGCGGCGCACGATTCCGACGCGGTCGCGAGACTTTCCGCTCCGAACGAAATTTCATCCGACGCCCGCAAGCTTTCGATTTCGCTGGACGAGGCGATTGCCCGCCGCATGGAGTTTCTCACCGCCTATCAGAACGAATCTTATGCGGCGCGCTATCGCGAGTTGATCGAGCGCGTGCGCATGGCGGAGCGGGCTGCCATCAAAGACAGCGAAGCGCTGACCGAAGCGGCAGTCCGGTATCTCTTCAAGCTCATGGCGTATAAGGATGAGTATGAGGTTGCCCGCCTCTACACCGACGGCTCGTTCGCAAAACAGGTTGCGACGGCGTTCGAGGGCAAGGCGCGACTGGAATTTCATCTGGCACCGCCGCTGTTCTCCCGCATCGACCCCGGCACCGGGCGCCCGAAAAAAATCTCCTTCGGCGGCTGGATGATGGGTGCGTTCGGCCTGCTCACGCGGTTCAAGTTCTTGCGCGGTACGGCATTCGATCCGTTCGGTTGGTCCGGGGAACGGCGCACCGAGCGCCAGTTGATCGAGGATTATGCGGCGGTGCTGGCTGAGTTTGCGGCCAAACTCACACCGCGGAATCATGCGCTCGCCGTGGCCATCGCGTCGGTGCCTGAAAAAATTCGCGGGTTCGGGCCGGTGAAGCACCGCAATCTCGTTGCCGTGAAGGCGGAGGAAAAGGAGCTTCTCGCCCGTTTCCGTTCTGGCGATAGGGAGAGCATTCGCATTCCCGCCGCGGCCGAATAGCGGCGAACGGAGTTCATTTCGCTTGTCTCGGGCGGAAGGCTTGCGATACTCGCAGCACCCTCGAACGTTTGCGGGGTATTCTCCGTGATTCCGGCCGAACAATTTCGCAGCATGGCGTATTGGTCGAGCGAACTCAAAGAAGAAGAGTTCGAGCGTGCCCGCAGGGGCATCTCGATCAAGTCATTCTCGAAGGGAAACTATCTTTGCCATGTCGGGGATCGTCTGGATCAATGGACCGGGGTTGCAAGCGGGATCGCCGTCATCGGCATGGTCTCGGCCAAGGGCAAGGCCACCAGCCTGATCGGCGTGCCGCAGGGCGGTTGGTTCGGTGAGGGCACGGTGCTGAAGGGGGAGCCACGGCGGTACGATGTCATCTTGCTGCGCGACTCCGAAATCGCCTTCATGAACCGGCCGACGTTTCTTTGGCTCTTTGAAAATAGCGTCGCCTTCAATCGTCATCTGGTGCGGATGCTGAACGAACGGCTCGCCTATTTTATTGCGCTGGCCGAGTATCACCGCCTGCTTGACGCCACCGGACGGCTTGCGCGCAATATCGCCTGGCTGTTCAACCCGGTGCTCAGCCCCCGGATCGGCCTGCATATCGAGATCACCCAGGAAGAGATCGCGATGCTGACGGGGGTCTCACGGCAGGTGGCGAACAAAAGTCTGCAGTCGCTCGAAGCCGAGGGGCTGCTGAATGTCGGGCACGGCAGCATTACCGTGCTTGATCTCCAAAAGCTCAGCCGTTACGGGGAATAACAACCCGCAGGAACCTGGACGCCTGAAGCTGCATCTCTAGCGAATAGACCCCCGGTCTGTCTGTCAAGTACGCCCTTGCGGCTAATCCAGTTTCCTTCAAAATCTGTATACTGATCAAAAGCCTCGGAAACAGAGGCGATCAAAAATATCGGCCATGCGCCGAGCCAGGGAGGACGACTTGAGCGCCGACGCCACGTCGCTCGTCGATACGTTTCCCAAACTCCTGCTCATCAATGCGGTGAGGCGGGGGAACCGTCCTTCCATTCGCGAAAAGGATTTCGGCATCTGGCACACCTGGACATGGGCGCAGGTGCTTGAGGAAGTGCGCTTGTTCTCGATCGGTCTGTCGGTGCTTGGCCTCAAGCGCGACGAGAAGGTCGCGATCATTGGCGCGAACCGGCCGCGGCTCTACTGGACCATGTGCGCGGCGCAGGCGTTGGGCGCGATCCCCGTCCCGATCTATCAGGATTCAGTCGCCGACGAGATGGCTTTCGTGCTGGCGCATGCCGGCGTCCGGATCGCAGTCGTCGAGAACCAGGAGCAGGTCGATAAAATTCTCTCCATCTCCGACCGGCTGCCGACCCTTAGCCACATCATTTACGACGAAGAGCGGGGCTCGCAGGATTACGACCGCACCCGCCTGAAGTCTTTCAATGAAGTACAGGAGATGGGCCGCGCCGCGAGCAACAAGCAGGCCGGCAGCAACTGGGAGAAAGAGATCGCGCGCGGCAAGGGCGCGGATACAGCGGTCATTCTCTATACGTCCGGCACCACGGGGCAGCCCAAGGGGGTCGTGCTGACCTTCGATGCGACGATCACAAGTTCGCGCAACGCAAACACCTTCGATGAACTCGATGAGCACGAAGAAGTGCTCGCCTATCTGCCGATGGCGTGGGTGGGCGATCATATTTTCTCGTATGCGCAATCCTATGTCGCGGGCTTCTGCGTGAATTGTCCGGAAAGCCCCGAGACGGTGATTCAGGATCGCCGCGAGGTCGGGCCGACCTATGTGTTTGCGCCGCCGCGCATCTACGAAAACCTGCTCACGCTCACGATGGTGCGCATGGAGGATGCGAGCGCGTTTAAGCGGAAAATGTTTCACTATTTTCTCGATGTCGCACGGCGCTATGGCGAAAAGATTTTGAACCGGCAGAGCGTTCCGCTCCACGGCAGGTTGCTCTATTGGCTCGGCAATATCCTGATGTACGGGCCGATGAAGAACCGCTACGGGTTTTCCCGTTTGCGCGTCGCATACACCGCCGGCGAAGCGATCGGGCCGGAAATTTTCCGTTACTACCGCTCGCTCGGCATCAACCTGAAACAGCTCTACGGATCGACCGAAGCCTCGGTTTACATCACCGCGCAGCCGGATGGCGAAATCTACGCCGACACGGTCGGCAAACCGAACATCGGCGTTGAGGTGCGTGTTGCCGACAACGGCGAGGTGATGTTCCGCTCGCCCGGCGTGTTCACGGGTTACTACAAGGATCCGGAGCGCACAGAGCAGACCAAAACGCCGGATGGCTGGGTGCATACAGGGGATGCCGGTTTCTTCGATCCGAAAACCGGGCACCTGAAAATCATCGACCGCGCGAAGGATGTCGGACGCCTGAAGGACAACACGCTGTTCGCGCCGAAATACATCGAGAACAAGCTGAAGTTCTATCCGAACATCAAGGAAGCCGTGGCCTTCGGCGACAAGCGCGATTACGTCGCGGTGATGCTGAACATCGATCTCGTCGCCGTCGGGAGCTGGGCCGAGCGCAACAACGTGATCTACGGCTCCTATCAGGAACTCGCTGCGCATCCGAAAGTGTACGAGATGCTCGCGGAGCATGTGGACGCGGTGAACCGCTCGCTCGCGCAGGAAGGTCCGATGGCCGGAGCGCAGATCAAGCGCTTCCTCATCCTGCACAAGGAACTCGATGCCGACGACGGCGAACTGACACGCACGCAGAAGGTCCGCCGCGGGTTCATCAGCGAGCGTTACGAACCGCTTGCGCAGGGACTTTATAACGGTTCGAAAGAAGTCAACATTTCTACGGAAGTGACCTTCGAAGATGGGCGCAAGGGAGCGATCCAGGGGCTCGTGAAGATCGTGGACATGAACGTGTATCCGGCCACGGCACCGGAAATGGAGCAGGCGGCATGAGGGCTCCATTTCATTTCTTTATCCCTCCCCTGAAAGGGGAGGGTCGAACCGCCGAAGGCGGTTCGGGGAGGGGTCAAGCGGTCCTTAACAAGACCCTCACCCGTCGCGCTTCGCGCGCCGGCCTCCCCCTTTCAGGGGGAGGTAATAAGAGTGATCGGGAGCAGGCGGCATGAGGGCTCCATCGGGCGGCGAGATCGCCTCCGGCGAGGTGCTGCTCGCGGTGGAGAACATTTCGCTTTCGTTCGGCGGCATCAAGGCGCTGTCGAATGTCTCGTTCGATATCCGCAAGGGCGAGGTTCGCGCGATCATCGGCCCGAACGGGGCAGGCAAGACGTCGATGCTGAACGTCGTCAACGGCTTCTATCATCCGGACGAAGGCCGCATTACTTACCGCCGTCAGACGCGCCACCGCATGAAGCCGTACGAGGCGGCTGCTTCCGGAATCGCGCGCACGTTTCAAAATGTCGCGCTGTTCAAGGGCATGTCGACGCTCGACAACATCATGACCGGCCGCACGCTGAAAATGCGCAAAGGCGTCCTGTCGCAAATGATCTATTGGGGGGCGTCCCAGAAGGAAGAAATCGAACACCGCGAATTCGTCGAGCGGATCATCGACTTTCTTGAAATTGAGCACATTCGCAAAGCGCCCGTAGGAAAACTTCCTTACGGCTTGCAGAAGCGCGTCGAACTTGGCCGCGCACTTGCGATGGAGCCGGAACTCTTGCTTCTCGACGAGCCTATGGCGGGCATGAATCTTGAAGAGAAGCTCGACATGTGCCGATTCATCCTCACGGTGAAGGACAGCTTCAACACCACGATCGCGCTGATCGAACACGACATGGGCGTGGTGATGGATCTCTCCGACCGCGTCGTGGTGCTGGATCACGGCCAGAAGATCGCCGACGGAACGCCGGCGGAAGTGCAAGGCAACAAGGCGGTGATCGACGCCTATCTCGGTGTGGCGCATTAGGATGGGTACATGATCGCGTTCGGGCAATTTACCGAAGTGCTGCTGGGCGGCCTGCTCGCGGGCTTCCTCTATTCGCTCGTCGCACTCGGCTTCGTGCTGATCTTCAAGGCTTCCGGCGTGTTCAACTTCGCGCAGGGCGCCATGGTGCTGCTTGCGGGTCTGGCCCTCGTGCGCTCGCTCGATTTTCTGGTGGCCAAGGGATTTCCGTACTGGATCGCCGTCGTAATCGCGCTGCTGTTCGCGGCCGCGATCATGGCGCTGACGGCCTGGGTAATCGAGCGTTTCGTGCTCGGGCCGCTCGTCAATCAGGATGGCTTGACGCTCTTCATGGCCACGATCGGCGCGACCTTCATCATCGAAGGTGCTGCACAGATGGCGTTCGGCTCCGACGTCTATCCGCTGCGCCTGTTCCCGACCGACGCGATATTCATGTTCGAGAACACTTTCCCCGGCGGCATTCTGGTCAATAAACTAGACCTTTGGGGTGCGGCCATCGCGGCGGTGCTCGTTGCGGGTCTTGCGGTATTTTTCCAGTACACGAAAACGGGCCGCGCGTTGCGCGCCGTCGCCGACGATCACGCGGCGGCGCAATCCGTCGGCATTCCGATCAGCTGGATCTGGTTCGTCGTGTGGCTGGTCGCAGGTCTCGTGGCGCTCGTTGCCGCGACCGTCTGGGGCACGAAGCTGAGCGTGCAGTTCTCCATCACCTTCCTCGCGCTGAAGGCGCTGCCGGTGCTGATCATCGGCGGCTTCACCTCGGTGCCGGGGGCCGTGATTGGCGGGCTCCTGATCGGAGCCGGTGAAAAGATCGCCGAGGCCTATCTTGGCCCCTATATTGGCGGCGGGATCGAATACTGGTTCGCCTATGTGCTGGCGCTGCTCGTGCTCTTGGTGCGGCCGCAGGGCATGTTCGGCGAACGCATCATCGAGCGCGTGTAGGGAGAACGGCTGTGTTGTATCGTGAAGTCGGGCAGTTCAAGACCACCTACGCCGCCGACATGGCGATGTTTCCGATCCGGCAAGACCGGGTCGCGCTCTGGCTGGTGCTGCTGGTTGCCTTCGTCGGCATTCCGATGCTTTCCGCCAATCAGATCTGGCCGTTCGGCAGCGACTATCTGCTGCGAGCGATTCTGATGCCGTTTTTAATTTTGGCGCTGGCCGCCATCGGCGTGAACATTCTCGTCGGTTACTGCGGACAGATTTCGCTGGGCAGCGGTGCCTTCATGGCGATCGGCGCCTACAGCGCCTACAAGTTCGGCACCGGTGTCAGTTTCCCGCTGCCGTTTGCGGGATTCGATGTTTCCATTCCGCCGTTGCCGATGCTGTTTTCCATTTTGCTTGGCGGCCTGATGGCGGCGTTTGTCGGCATCCTGTTCGGAATTCCGAGCCTTCGCATCAAGGGTCTTTATCTTGCGGTCGCGACGCTGGCGGCGCAGTTCTTCTTCGACTGGGTGTTCATCCGCGTGAAGTGGTTCACCAACTACACGCCGTCAGGCTCGGTGAACGCGCCGGAGCTGAATTTCTTCGGTTTCCTTGTGAATTCCTCCATTGAGAAATATTTGCTCTGCCTGATCTTCGTGACGGTATTTGCGTTCATCGCGAAGAACCTTGTGCGCGGAAATCTGGGGCGCCAATGGCGCGCCATCCGCGACATGGACATCGCGGCCGAGCTGATGGGTATCCGCCCGCTCTATGCTAAGCTCACGGCGTTCGCGGTGTCTTCATTCATTGTGGGGGTTGCCGGCGCACTCTGGGCGTTCATTTATCTCGGCTCATGGGAGCCGCTGGCTTTTTCCATCGACCGTTCCTTCCAGCTGCTGTTCATGGTGATCATCGGCGGGCTCGGATCGATCCTCGGCTCGTTCCTGGGAGCTGCATTCATTCTGATCCTCCCCATCATGCTCGATCAGGTTCCGCATGCGCTTGGAGTTCCCATTTCGGTGGAAACCGTATCGCATCTCGTTTTTATCGTGACCGGATCGCTCATTTGTTATCTCCTGATCGTGGAGCCGCACGGCTTTGCCCAATTGTGGTCAACCGCGAAGGAGAAGCTGCGACTGTGGCCCTATCCGTACTGACGGGGCTAAATGAAATGCGAGCGCGCTAGGCGAGCGGCGCGCGCGTCCGAAAAGAAAATGTCTCGCGTGGAAACGCCCCGGCCATCATGGCCGGATTACAAGGAGGAAGCACGATGATCCGTAAAACCCTGGCCGTTGCGGCTTTCGCGGTTGGCGCGATGGCGGTTGCGGCTCCGGCGATGGCGCAGAACGAACAGTTCCTGCCGTCGCTCGTCTATCGTACCGGCGCTTACGCACCAAACGGCATCCCGTTTGCCAACGGTGTTGCCGACTACTGGACGCTCATCAACGAGCGCGATGGAGGCATCAACGGCGTCAAGATCGTCTTCGAGGAATGCGAGACGGGCTACGCCACCGACAAGGGTGTCGAATGCTACGAACGCCTCAAGGGCAAGGGTCCGACCGGTGCCGGCTATTTCTCGCCGCTCTCGACCGGCATCACCTTCGCGCTCACCGAAAAGGTTCCGGGCGACAAGATCCCGCTGCTGACGCTTGGCTACGGCCGTTCCGAAAGCCGTGACGGTTCGGTGTTCCCCTGGAACTTCGTGCTGTTAGGCAGCTACTGGACCGCGGCCGATGTGGCCATCCAGCATATCGCGAAGGAAATGGGCGGCTTCGACAAGCTGAAGGGCAAGAAGATCAGCCTCGTCTATCATGACAGCCCGTATGGCAAAGAGCCCATCCCCGCACTCGAAGCGCGCGCCAAGAAGGACGGCTTCGAATTCAAGGCGATCCCGGTCACCCATCCGGGCGTCGAGCAGAAGTCGCAATGGCTCGCGATCCGTCAGGATCGTCCGGACTACGTCCTGCTCTGGGGCTGGGGCGTCATGAACTCCACCTCGATCAAGGAAGCGGCGGCCGTGGCCTATCCGCGCGACAAGATGATCGGCGTGTGGTGGTCGGGTGCCGAGCCTGATGTGACGCCGGCCGGCGACCAGGCCACCGGCTACAAGGCGCTTCTGCTCCAGCATCCAGCCGGCAAGTTCGGCGTCCATGGTGAGCTCGAAAAGCATGTGATCTCGAAGGGCAAGGGAGCCGCGAAAGACGACTTCGCACACGTGCTGTACAACCGCGGAGTGCTGAATTCGATGCTCGGTGTGGAAGCCATCCGCACCGCGCAGAAGAAGTTCGGCAACAAGCCGATGACCGGCGAACAGGTCCGCTGGGGCTTCGAGAACCTCAACCTGACCGCCGAGCGCATCAAGGAACTCGGTTTCGAGGGAATGCTGAAGCCGATCAAGCTTTCTTGCCAGGATCACCAGGGCGCGGACGAAGCCCGCCTCCATCAGTGGACCGGCAAGGAGTGGAAGATCATCTCCGACTTCTACACGGCGGATCGCTCGATCCTCGACCCGATGGTCAAGGACACGGCCGCGAAGTACGCGGCGGACAAGAAAATCGCGCCGCGCGACTGCGCAAAGGAAAGCTGATCGTCTGACAAAACGCGGGAGACGGCTCAGCCGTCTCCCGCATCCAACCGATGAATTTGCGGGGTAGGCGCGTGTCATCACCAGCATTAGCCGCGAAGCCGGAAACGGCGAAACCGATTCTCTCGGTCAAGAACATCGAGGCGATTTACAATCACGTCATTCTGGTGCTGAAAGGCGTATCGCTCGACGTGCCGCAAGGCGGCATCGTGGCGTTGCTCGGCGCAAACGGTGCGGGCAAGACGACGACACTCAAGGCGATCTCCAATCTCATTCGTGCCGAACGCGGCGAAGTCACCAAAGGCTCGGTGGAGTTCCTCGGCGAGCGCGTGGACGGCATGACGCCCAATGATCTCGTGCGACGCGGCTGCGTGCAGGTGATGGAGGGACGGCATTGCTTCGGTCATCTCACCATCGAGGAAAATCTCCTCACCGGCGCTTTCGTGCGCAAGGACGGGCGTGCGGCGGTGAAGAACGACATCGAGATGGTCTTTAATTATTTTCCGCGCCTGAAAGAGCGGCGAAATTCGATGGCCGGCTACACGTCCGGCGGCGAGCAGCAGATGTGCGCGGTTGGCCGCGCGCTGATGTCGCGGCCCAAAATGATTTTGCTCGATGAACCTTCGATGGGTCTCGCCCCGCAGATCGTGGAAGAAATCTTTCAGATCGTTCAGTCGCTGAATGAAAAAGAGGGCGTATCGTTTCTGCTCGCCGAGCAGAACACCTACATGGCGCTCCGCTTCGCGCGCTACGGCTACATCCTGGAGAGCGGTCGCGTCGTGATGGATGGAAACGCGGCGGACCTGCGCGAGAACGAGGATGTTAAGGAGTTCTATCTTGGCATCGGCGATGCAGGCCGCAAATCGTTCCGCGATGTGAAGCATTACAAGCGCCGCAAGCGCTGGCTTGCCTGAGACGGCCGGAAAAACCCGTGACGGCGCATTACGACTCCCTCGAAACCCGCGATCCCGCCGAGCGCGAACGCGATCTGATGGCTCGGTTGCCCGCGCTGGTCGCAAGCGCGATGCGGGCGCCCGGCTGGGCGAAGCATCTGCAAGGGATCGATCCGAAATCCGTCACCAGCCGCGAGGCGCTGGCAAAACTGCCGGTGTTCTACAAATCCGATCTGCCAGGGCTGCAAAAGTCCGAGCCGCCGTTCGCGGCATTGACGCCAGAAGCGCTTGGCCTGTACGCGCGCATTTCCATCTCGCCGGGTCCGGTGTTTCAGCCGGAGATGGACCGGCTCGATCCGTGGCGGATCGCGCGCGGGCTGCATGCGGCGGGTTTCCGCAAGGGTGAAGTCGTTCTCAACACATTCGCCTACCATCTAACGCCGGGCGGCTTCATGCTCGATCTCGGCGCGCGTGCGCTCGGCTGCCCGGTGGTCGCGGCCGGCCCCGGCCAGACCGAACAGCAGTTGATCGTGATCGAGCATCTGCGCCCGGTTGCCTACACCGGCACGCCGGATTTTCTGAAAATCCTGCGGGACGCATGGGTCGCGGCAGGCAAGGGTGATTTTCCGATCAAGCGCGCAGCGGTTTCGGGGGCGGCATTTCCGCCATCGCTGCAAGCCGAGGTCAAATCCTTCGGCATCGACGCCTATCAGCTTTATGCCGTGGGCGATCTCGGTCTTGTTTCCTACGAGACGACCGCGCGCGAAGGCATGGTGATTAGCGAGGATGTGCTGCTGGAAATTGTGAAGCCCGGCACCCATGAGCCGGTCGCGGAAGGCGAAGTCGGCGAGGTGGTGGTCACATCGTTCGACCTGCAGCGGCCGTGGATCCGGCTGGCGCTCGGCGATCTTTCGGCTGTGCTGACGGGCCGCTCTCCCTGCGGTCGCACAAATACCCGGATCAAGGGCTGGATGGGCCGCGCCGACCAGACCACCAAGATCAAGGGCATGTTCGTGCGGCCCGAGCAGGTCGCGGAAATCGCAAAACGGCATCCCGAATTGAAACGGCTGCGGCTTGTAGTCACCCGCGACGGTGAACTCGATGCGATGACGCTCCGGGCGGAAGCCCAGTCGGCGGATGCCGACAAAGTCGCCGCCACGCTGCATGCGATCACCAAGCTGAAGGGCGCGGTGGAAATCTCGGCGCCGGGGAGCCTGCCCAATGACGGCAAGGTGATTGCCGACGAACGCAGCTACAAATAACCGCGACCGCGCGCATGGTTGACGCCTTTCGCCGCGGGCTCCATAGACCGGGCATGAATAAGCCGGTCCAGAGCATGCCGAAATTGCCGTCCGATCACCCGCCGATGAAATGGGGGAAGATCGGCGTGCTGCTGGTCAATCTCGGCACGCCGGATGCGACCGACTATTCTTCGATGCGGCGCTATCTGAAGGAATTTCTCTCGGACCCCCGCGTGATCGAGACGAACCGCCTGCTCTGGTGGTTCGTGCTGAATTTCATCGTGCTGACGCGCCGTCCGCAGGCGAAGGGCAAGGACTACGACAAGATCTGGAATCGGGAGTTGAATGAATCTCCGTTGAAGACGATCACGCGCTCCCAGGCGGAGAAATTGTCGGCGCAACTGAAATCCATGAGCGAGCGTATCGTCGTCGATTGGGCCATGCGTTACGGCAATCCCTCGCTCGGCTCCCGCATGGAGGCGCTCGCCGACCAAGGCTGCGAACGCGTTCTCCTCGTGCCGCTCTATCCGCAATATTCGGCGGCCACCACGGCGACCGTCTGCGACAAGGCGTTCGAGTCGCTTGCGAAACTTCGTTATCAGCCGGCGTTGCGGGTCGCGCCGCCCTATCACGACGATCCGGTCTATATCGATGCGGTCGCCGATTCCATCCGCACCGAGCTTGCAAGGCTTCCATGGAAGCCGGAAGTGATCCTGGCGTCCTTCCACGGCGTGCCGGAAGAATATCTTCTCAAGGGCGATCCCTACCACTGTCATTGCGTGAAGACCGCGCGGCTGCTGCGCGACCGGCTCGGCTACAGCGACAAGGAATTTTGCATGACGTTCCAGTCGCGTTTTGGCCGCGCGAAATGGCTTGAACCCTACACGGACGAAACGGTGAAGAAGCTGGCCGCTGAAGGCGTCAAAAATCTCGCGATTGTCACGCCGGGTTTTTCAGCCGATTGCCTGGAGACGCTGGAAGAAATCGCGGGCGAGAACGCGGAGTTCTTTCACCACGGCGGCGGCGAGAACTTCGCCGCCATTCCCTGCCTCAACGATTCCGATGGCGGAATGCGCGTGATCCGCAATATCGTCGAGCGTGAATTGAAGGGGTGGATATAGAAAATTGTCATGCCCCGCGAGAGCGGGGCATCCAGTAATCACAGGATCAATTATTTTCCGAGGTGTTTACTGGATCGCCCGCCGGAGCCTGTCATCGGGCCGCGCTTCGCGCGGACCCGTTGGCGGGCGATGACATGCCGGAATGTTTAGGCAACCCCAATCCGCAGCAATTCGTGGACGCGAACCAGTCCGACCGGCTTCCTGCCTTCCACGACGAACAACGCGTTGACCTTCACCGAGTTCATGAATGCCAGCGCTTCGCCGGCAAGCTGATCCGGCGTCACGGATTTCGGATTCTTCGTCATCACTTCGTTGACGTTCATCTTGAGCAGATTTCCGTCCATGTGGCGGCGCAGGTCGCCGTCGGTGATGATGCCGACGAGCAATCCGGCGGCGTCGATAATGCCGACGCAGCCATACCCTTTTTCCGTCATTTCCGAGACCGCATCCTTCATGGGCGTGCGTTCGGGAACGAGCGGCATCCGTTCCTTGCCGTGCATGATGTCTTTCACAAAGGTCAGGCTCGCGCCGAGCTTGCCGCCCGGATGCAGCGCCTTGAAGTCGAGCGCGGTGAAGCCCCGGCTTTCGAGCAGCGCGACCGCGAGTGCGTCACCCAGGGCAAGCTGCATCAATGTCGAGGTCGTGGGTGCGAGACCGTTGGGGCAGGCCTCGGGTGCGGCCGGAAGAATCAGCGGAATGTCCGCGGCTTTCGCGAGCGAAGATTCGATCTTCGAGGTGATCGCGATCAGCGGCACCTGAAAGCGTTTGGCGTAATCGATGAGGTTGCGCAGTTCCGCCGTCTCGCCGGACCAGGAGAGGGCGAGGATCACGTCATCGCGCGTCACCATGCCGAGGTCGCCGTGGCTGGCTTCCGCCGGATGCACGTAATAGGCGGGCGTGCCGGTGGAGGAGAGGGTGGACGCGATCTTGCGGCTCACATGCCCGCTCTTGCCCATGCCGGTCACGATCACGCGGCCGGTCACGGAGTGGATTTTCACCACGGCGTCGGTGAAGGCGCCGCCCAGCGTGCTGCCGAGCGCGGCCGCCAGCGCCTGCACGCCGGCGGTCTCGGTCGCCAGCGTGCGCAACGCGGATTCGACCAGTTTGGAGCCGGCTGCGGCCGGTTCGGAATCCCGGCTTTTCGGATTTGCCACGCCAATACTCCCCTTGATGGCCGGTTTCCTAGCACGGGAACCGGGCTAATCGCCACCAGCGGCCTGGGGCACAAGGTTCCGTTAACCATGCCCGTTTTACTTTCGTTAACCACGGGAAAACCGAGAGTCGCCGCCTTTGCCGCATCCGCCGCCGCCCGCATGCAAATGCGCGAGCATCCTGCTCGCGCTCGTTCTGCCGTTGACGGCGGGACCTGCCGGCGCGCAGGACAACATCATCGTGCCCGATTTCGGCCAGCCGAGATCGGTGGCGGGCTCGGCCGCGGGTTCGACGGGTTACGTCTCATCCAATGTGAAACCGAAAGCGAAGAAGGCGAAAGCAGCACCCGCAAGTGCGCCCGTCGTCACTGGCAGCACAAAGACGCAGCCGGTCGAGCAGCCGGTGACGAATTCCGTCGTGCGCCGTCCGCGCCCGAAGAAGACCGACGACGATCCCTACGCGCCAATCGGCATGCAGGCGGGAAGTTTCACCGTGCGGCCATCGCTGGAAATCAGCGAGGGGTATGACGATAATCCGTTCCGCGTGCAGAACGGGAAGGGGTCTTACTTCACGCTGCTGAATGCGCGGGTGAATTCACGCTCGAACTGGCTGCGGCATGAACTCGAAACCGAGTTGCGCGGCGGCTACACCGCCTATTCCGATATCGACAACAACGATCGCCCCGAGGCCGAAGCGCGGCTGCGCGGCCGCATCGACATCAACAGCGAAAGAAAATTCGAGTTCGGGACCAAAGTGCAGCTATCGACGCTGATGGCGGGTTCGCCCGAGGCGATTACATCCGCCAAGAAGCCGCCGCCGGTTTACACCTATGCCGCAACAGGCGGCTACATCCAGCGTTTCAACCGCTTCGAGGCCGGACTCTACGGCTCGGTCGAGCGCAGCACCTATGCGGATGCCGAACTGCTTTCAGGGGTCACGCTCGATCAATCCGACCGCAACTACACTTCATACGGCACACGCCTTCGTGGCAGTTACGAAACAATGCCAGGCGCGAAGACTTTTGCCGAGGTTGCCGTGGACACGCGCGTGTTCGACCTCGACACGGACTTCAACGGATTCCGCCGGGGTTCCGATGGTGTTTACGCGCGTGCTGGCACCGAGTTTGAACTGCGCGGCTATCTCACCGGGCAGATCTCGGTCGGCTACGGCCGCCGCAGCTACGAGGCCCCGCTGCTGCCTGCCATCGGCGGCTTCCTGTTCGACTCCTCGCTCGTCTGGCAGGCGAGCGCATTGACGCGGGTATCACTGAAGGCGATTTCGGAAATCAGCGAAACCAATCTCGCCGGCGCCTCGGGTGCATTGAAGCGGGAAGCGATCCTGAGCGTGGATCACGCCTTCCGCCGCTGGCTGATCGGCACGGCGAGCATCGCTTACGGCACCTATGATTACAGGGGCATCGACCGCAGCGACGACAAGCTCGGCCTGTCAGCGGCCCTGACCTATTACATGAATCCATCCGTGGCGCTGCGCGGGGAGGTGCGGCGCGAGACCTATCACTCCAACGTGCCGAACCAGGATTACACGGCTAATATCTACCTGCTTGGCCTCAAGTTCCAGCGTTGAGGATGAAGGACGTGCGCCGACATATTTCCGGTCGATTTCAGTCGAAGACAGGTTCGATGAGCATGCGGGAGGCGGCCCGCCGGATTTCAGGGAGACCCAGGCGGCGCGCGTTCGGAGCGCTGCTCGCTTTCGGCTGCATGCCGTTGCTGCTGTCATGCAGCAGTCTCGACGGCGATCGGATCAGCAGCTTTGCGAGCGAGCCGTCCGCGGTTCCCGTGCTCGAAAATTCCGGCCATCCCCTGATGACGCCGCAGGCTATTCTCGCGGCGACCACCAATTTCAGGAACTGCATCGAGGCGCTCTGGCCCGAGGCCGCCAAGCGCGGAATTTCGCGGGCTTCCTTCGACAATGCAACGCGCGGGCTTGAGCCTGAACTCAAGATCATGGAATTGCTCGACGCGCAGCCGGAATTCTCCAAGCCGGTCTGGGACTATCTCGACATCCTGGTGAACGATGCGCGGATCGCCACCGGACGCGAAATGCTCCAGCGCTTTCGCCCTCAGTTCGATGCCATGGAGAAAGCCTACGGCGTCGACCGTCACATCGTGACGGCGATCTGGGGCGTTGAATCGAATTTCGGCACGCAGGCCGGCGAACGGCCGGTCGTGCGATCGACGGCGACGCTCGCCTGCATCGGACGCAGGCAGAATTATTTTCGCGACGAGTTTCTGGCTGCCCTCGAAATCCTGCATCGCGGCGATCTTGCCTCGCAGGATCTGAAGGGTTCGTGGGCGGGTGCATTCGGTCCGACGCAATTCATGCCGACCGCCTTCAAGCGTTACGCGGTGGATTTCGACGGCGATGGACGCCGCAACATCGTGGGCTCGGTGCCCGATCTTCTTGGCTCGACCGCGAACAAGCTGAAGAAAGCAGGCTGGCAGACCGGCGCACCCTGGGGCTATGAAGTAACGCTGCCGGCCAACTTCAATTTCATGCTGGCGGACCAGTCGGTGAGAAAATCGTTGCGCGAGTGGCAGGCGCTCGGGTTGCGTCGCCCCGCCGCGCAGCCGTTTCCGAATTCCGAGGAACAGGCATCCTTGCTGCTGGTTGCAGGTGCGCGTGGCCCGGCGTTTCTCACGCTGAGCAATTTCCGCATGATCATGCGTTACAATCCCTCTGAGGCGTATGCATTGGCAATAGCCCATCTCGCGGATCGCATTCGTGGAGGCGGCACGTTCTCGCAGGCGTGGCCTCGCGACGAGGTTCCGCTGACGCGCACGGAGCGCATCGAGATGCAGTCGCGGCTGTCGCAACTAGGGCTCTATTCGGGTGAACCGGATGGACGGCTTGGCCCGGCTACGCGCAATGCCCTGCGTGCGTTCCAATCGAAGGTGGGCCTGCCCGCGGATGGATTTGCAACGGCAAATCTTATGGTGCGTTTGCGGCAGGCACGCTGACCCGCCCATAGCCGGGCCTTGAAATGGCCTCCAAAACCGTTCATCGCTAGACGCTGATCTTCATGGTCACGGCGATGAAACGATCCCTGCTTTTCCTGCTTGTTGCGATGGCGTTGACGCCGCTCGCGTTCTCCCCGGCGCAGGCGCAGGACCGCTTTTTTTTCGATCCGTTCCGCCGGGCGCCATCGCAAAATCTGTGGCCGCGCGAAGCGCCGGGCAGGGCCGAGCCGGAAGTACCGGCAGGCGAAAGCGGCGTCACGCATACATCCGCCGAACAGGCCGACGCGCAGCGCGCCACCCCCGCCACCGAATACATCGTAGTGGTTGGCGATACGCTTGCCGATAATCTTGCTCAGGGTCTCGCCGACGGCTTCGCCGCGGATCATCCGGAAGTGGCGATCATCCGCAAGACGCGCGCATCGAGCGGTCTTGTGCGCAATGACTTCTATGACTGGCCCGGACAAATCACCGGACTGCTGGAAAAGGAAAAAGCGACGGCAATCGCGCTGATGATCGGCGCGAACGACCAGCAGGCGCTGCGTGACGCCGATGGGGTGCATGAGCTGCGCTCGGACCGCTGGCGCGAAATATACGTGAAGCGGCTGGATGAAATGCTCGCGAAGTTGGGGCAGAAGGGCGTTCCGGTGTTCGTCGTCGGTCTGCCCTCGATGCAGAATGCCCGACTGCAAGCGAACATGCCCTACATGAACGAAATCTTGCGGCAGCGGGCACAGAATATTGGAGCCTATTTTATCGATAGCTGGGAAGCCTTTGCGGATGACGGCGGCGGCTTTATCTTCACTGGCCCGGCCCTTGATGGACAGACACGCCGGCTTCGGCTTGGCGACGGCGTGCATTTCTCGCGGCCCGGCGCGCGGAAGCTTGCCCATTATCTCGAGCGCGATCTCTTGCGCCTGTTCGAGCAACGTGCGGCCGGCCGGCCGTTCGTGCCGACCACGAGCGCGCCGGATCCGGGCGCTGCCGTGCCGTCGCCCGTCTCACCGCTCACGCCGATACGGCCGGTTGCGGGTCCCGTCTTGCCGCTGACGCAGCCGAGCGGCCCGGTGGGGCAACTCGCGGGTGGCGCCAAGCCTGCAAACCTGCCGATCGATCCGGCTGCCGCAAAAATTCTGGTGGATGGAAAATTCCCGGAAGCAGTTCCCGGGAGGGCCGACGACTTCCGCTGGCAGGCGGTCGGCGCACCTTTGCCCGCCATGCAGGCTGCGCAACCGCCGCAAAATTCGCAGGCATTGATGCCGCCGCTGGCTCCGGCGAGTCTCATGCCGCTCAGCGAGCGGGATGCTTCCGCCCAGAAAGCCAAGCAGGCACCGGGCCTCATGCGCCCGCCGAGCCAGCAGAAGGTGATCACGATTCCGGAACAGAATAGATTGCGGTGAGTAATTGTTCATCGTCATCCCGGCCGTACTCGCGAAGCTCTCGCTCCGCTCGGCCGGGATGACGCATTCTCCTCAACGCGGCAAAACGCTCGAACCCATCAGGAATTCATCGACCGAGTGCGCGGCTTGTCGGCCCTCGCGGATCGCCCACACGACGAGCGACTGGCCGCGGCGCATGTCTCCGGCGGCAAATACTTTCGGGATCGATGTCTGATACTTCAGCGTGTTTGCCTCGACATTGCCGCGCTTGTCGAGCGAGACACCAAGCTTCTGGATCATTCCCTCATGCACGGGGCTGACAAAGCCCATCGCGAGCAGGACGAGATCGGCATCAAGTTCGAACTCCGATCCGGAAATCGGCTTGAAGTTCGCGTCGGCGCGGGCGCAGTGCAGTTTTTCCACCTTGCCGTTGCCGGCGAATTTCTGGGTCAGCACCGCGAATTCGCGCCCCGCACCTTCCTCATGACTGGAAGAAGTGCGCAGCTTCAGCGGCCAGTCCGGCCAGGTGAGGTCTTTATTCTCTTTTTCCGGCGGCATCGGCATGATTTCCAGCTGCGTGATCGATTTCGCACCCTGACGGGCCGAAGTGCCGATGCAGTCCGAACCCGTATCGCCGCCGCCGATCACGACCACATGCTTGCCGCCGGCAAGGATCGGCTCGACATTCTGCGCCTCGCCTGAGACACGGCGGTTCTGTTGCGGCAGGAAATCCATCGCGAAATGGATGCCCGCGAGATCGCGGCCCGGGATCGGCAGGTCGCGCGGCTTCTCGGCGCCGCCCGTGAGGATCACGGCGTCATGTTTCTTTACGATGTCGTGGATGTCCGTGTTCACGCCGACATTCGCGTTGTAGTGGAACACAATGCCTTCCGCCTGCATCTGCTCGACGCGGCGATCGACGTGATGCTTTTCCATCTTGAAGTCCGGAATTCCATAGCGAAGCAGTCCGCCTGCCTTCGCGAATTTCTCGAACAGATGAACTTCATGTCCAACGCGTGCGAGTTGCTGTGCCGCGGCCATACCGGCTGGACCCGAACCGATCACGGCCACTTTCTTGCCGGTCTTGTGCGCGGCAGGTTCCGGCTTCACCCAGCCGTTCGCCCAGGCGCGGTCGATGATCGCGCACTCGATGGTTTTGATCGTCACCGGCTCGTCGATCAGATTGAGCACGCATGAGGCTTCGCATGGGGCCGGGCAGATGCGGCCGGTGAATTCCGGAAAATTGTTGGTCGAGTGTAGATTGCGGATCGCCGCTTCCCAGTCGTTCCGATAGACAAGATCGTTCCAGTCCGGGATCTGATTGTTGACCGGACAGCCCTGGTGACAATACGGAATGCCGCAATCCATGCAGCGCGCGGCCTGGTCGCGCGTCTCTTTCTCCGGGAGCGGAACGACGAATTCCTTGTAATGCTTCAGCCGATCGGCGACCGGCGCGTAGTCGCGGTCGTCCCGTTCGATTTCCAGAAATCCGGTGATCTTGCCCACTGAACTGAACCTTATTCCGCCGCCTGCAAGGAGGCTTTTTCCTTCGCCAGTTCCATCAGCGCGCGGCGGTACTCGACCGGCATCACCTTGCGGAATTTCGGCAGGTACGATTTCCAGTTCGCCATAATCTCGGCCGCACGCTTCGAGCCGGTGTAGTGCGCGTGGCTGGAGACGAGATAGTACAGCCGCTCCGCATCGTTCTGCGTGAGATCCGACATGATCTCGACGAAGCCCGACGTTTCCAGATCGTGCTTGTGACCGTAAGCCTGATCGGCGACGGCTTCTTCTTCCGGCAGCGGTTCAAGCTGCACCATCGTCATGTTGCAGCGGGACTCAAACGTGCCGTCATCGTCGAGCACATAAGCGATCCCGCCCGACATGCCGGCACCGAAGTTGCGGCCAGTGCGCCCGAGCACGGCCACGACGCCGCCGGTCATGTATTCGCAGCAGTGGTCGCCGGCACCTTCCACGACCGCGACGGCGCCCGAATTGCGAACGGCGAAGCGCTCGCCTGCGATGCCGCGGAAATAGCACTGGCCTTCGATGGCGCCATAAAGAACCGTGTTGCCGACGATGATCGATTCTTCCGGGACGATGCCGGAATCGCGCGGCGGATAGATGATGATCCGCCCGCCGGAAAGACCCTTGCCGACGTAGTCGTTGCCTTCGCCCTCAAGCTCCATTGTGACGCCGCGCGCGAGCCAAGCGCCAAAACTTTGACCGGCAACGCCCGTGAGCCTCACATGGATCGTCTCGTCGGCCAGGCCGCTATGGCCATAGATTTTGGCGATCTCGCCGGAGAGCATGGCACCAGCGGTGCGGTTGGTGTTGTTGATTGCGGTCTCGATCTTCACCTTGGTGCCGCGTTCGATGGCGGCTCTCGCTTCCGCGATCAGCTTGCGGTCGAGGACCTTCGAAAGCTTGTGGTCCTGCTCTTCGCTGTGGAAGATGCCGACGCCGTTCGGCGCTTCCGGCTTCAGGAACAGGCGCGAGAAATCGAGGCCGCGTGCCTTCCAGTGTTCCACCAGGCGAAGATGGTCTAGCATTTGCATCTGGCCGATCATGTCGTCGAATTTCTCGAAACCAAGTTGCGCCATCAGTTCGCGCACTTCCTCGGCGACATAGAAGAAAAAGTTGATGACGTGCTCGGGCTGACCCTTGAAGCGTGCGCGTAGCACCGGGTCCTGTGTTGCGACACCGACCGGGCAGGTGTTGAGATGACACTTGCGCATCATGATGCAGCCGGCGGCGATCAGCGGCGCTGTGGCGAAACCGAATTCATCCGCGCCCAAGAGTGCACCGACCACGACGTCGCGGCCGGTGCGGATGCCGCCGTCGACCTGTACCGCGATGCGGCTGCGCAGGCGATTCTTCACGAGCGTCTGATGCGTTTCGGCGAGGCCGATTTCCCACGGCGAGCCGGCATGTTTCAGTGAAGTCAGCGGCGATGCACCGGTACCGCCCTCGAAGCCTGAAATGGTCACATGGTCCGCGCGCGCTTTTGAAACGCCCGCCGCGACGGTGCCGACGCCGACTTCCGATACGAGCTTCACGGACACCTGACCCGCCGGATTGACGTTCTTCAGGTCGTAGATGAGCTGGGCGAGGTCTTCGATCGAATAAATATCGTGATGCGGCGGCGGCGAGATCAGGCCGACGCCCGGCGTCGAGTGGCGCACCTTGGCAATGATCTTGTCGACCTTGTGGCCGGGCAACTGACCGCCCTCGCCGGGCTTGGCACCCTGCGCCATCTTGATCTGCATCATGTCGGAATTGACGAGATATTCGGTCGTGACGCCGAAGCGGCCGCTCGCCACCTGCTTGATGGCGGAGCGCATGCTGTCTCCGTTCGGCAGCGGCTTGAAGCGGTCGGATTCCTCGCCGCCTTCGCCGGTGTTCGACTTTCCGCCGATGCGGTTCATCGCAATCGCCAGCGTGGTGTGGGCCTCGCGCGAGATCGAGCCGAAGGACATTGCGCCGGTTGCGAAGCGCTTCACGATGCTCTTGGCGGACTCCACGGCATCGATTGAAATCGGCTTGCGGCCGTCTTCGGAAGCGTCCTTCAGGCGGAACAGGCCGCGGATATACATCTGCCGCTCGGACTGGTCGTTCACCATCCGCGCGTATTCGCGATACTTGTCCTGGCTGTTGCCGCGCACGGCGTGCTGCAGCGTCGCCACCGTTTCGGGACGCCAGACATGCTCTTCGCCGCGCAGGCGGAAGGCATATTCGCCGCCGACATCCAGCGCATCGCGATAAATCGGGGCATCGCCGAACGCATCGCGATGGCGGCGCACGGTTTCCTCGCCGATTTCCGGCAGGCCGACGCCTTCGATGCGCGTCGCGGTGCCGGTGAAATATTGCGCCACGAAATCGGTGGAGAGACCGACCGCGTCGAAAATCTGCGCGCCGCAATACGACTGATAGGTGGAGATGCCCATCTTCGACATCACCTTGAGCAGGCCCTTATCGATCGCCTTGATGTAACGTTTGACGATTTCTTTCTCGTCCAGCTTCTGCGGCAGTTCGTCCTTCGCCGCGACCAGCGTTTCAAACGCGAGATAGGGATTGATTGCTTCCGCGCCGTAGCCCGCAAGACAGGCGAAGTGATGCACTTCGCGCGCCTCGCCGGTTTCGGTCACGATGCCGACGGCGGTGCGAAGGCCCTTGCGAATGAGATGATGATGCACGGCCGCGGTCGCGAGCAGGGCGGGGACCGGAATGCGGTCCGGGCCGACGCGGCGGTCCGAGAGAATCAGGATGTTGCCGCTGTCGCGGACGAATTTCTCCGCTTCCGCGCAGATTGCTTCCACGGCGGCTTTCATGCCGGCGGCGCCGGTGTCGGCGGCATAGGTCGCGTCGAGGGTGCGGGACTCGAAGCCCGAGCCCTTCACCTTGGAAATCGCACGGATCTTTTCGAGATCCTCATTGGTGAGAATCGGCTGGCGAACCTCGAGGCGCTTCTGCTTCGCCGTGCCTTCCTGGTCGAACAGGTTTGGGCGCGGGCCGATGATGGATACAAGGCTCATCACGAGTTCTTCGCGGATCGGATCGATCGGCGGGTTCGTGACCTGTGCGAAGTTCTGCTTGAAATAGGTGTAGAGCAACTTCGACTTGTGGGAGAGCGCCGAGATCGGCGTGTCGGTGCCCATCGAGCCGATCGCTTCCTCGCCCTGCGAGGCCATCGGCGACATCAGCATCTTGATGTCTTCCTGCGTGTAGCCGAACGCCTGCTGGCGATCGAGCAGCGAAAGATTCGAAAGCTGCGGCTGGACCTTCACTTCCTTGAGGTCTTCCAGGAACATCTGGCTGCGCTTCAGCCAGTCCTTGTAGGGATGCAGCTTCGCGAACTTTGCCTTGATCTCCTCGTCGGAGATGATGCGGCCCTCTTCAAGGTCCACGAGCAGCATCTTGCCAGGCTGCAGGCGCCATTTCTGCTTGATGATCCTGTCGTCGATCGGCAGCACACCCATTTCCGACGCCATCAGGATGCGGTCGTCGGACGTTACAAGATAACGCGCCGGGCGCAGGCCGTTGCGGTCGAGCGTGGCGCCGATCTGGCGGCCGTCGGTAAAGGTGATCGCGGCCGGGCCGTCCCACGGCTCCATCAGCGCGGCGTGATATTCGTAGAACGCGCGGCGCTCTTCATCCATCAGCGGATTGCCGGCCCAGGCTTCCGGGATCAGCATCATCACCGCATGGGCGAGCGAGTAGCCGCCCTGCACGAGGAATTCGAGTGCGTTGTCGAGACAGGCGGTGTCGGACTGGCCTTCATAGGAAATCGGCCAGAGTTTCTGCATGTCGTCGCCCAAGAGATCGGACGAGACGGACGCCTGGCGTGCCGCCATCCAGTTGTTGTTGCCGCGCAGCGTGTTGATTTCGCCGTTGTGGCAGATCATCCGGTAGGGATGGGCGAGCGACCAGGTCGGAAACGTGTTGGTCGAGAAGCGCTGGTGCACAAGCGCGATCGCGGATTCAAAATCCGGCTCATGCAGGTCCGGGTAATAGGTGCCGAGCTGGTCGGCGAGGAACATACCCTTGTAGACAAGCGTGCGGCACGAGATCGAAACCGGGTAATAACCGGCAGCGGCGCGGTCGCGCTCCTGATAGATGCGCGTCGAGATTACCTTGCGCAGCACATAGAGACGGCGCTCGAAATCATCCTCGGTTTTCGTCTTGTTGCCGCGCCCGATGAACACCTGCATGTGTTTCGGCTCGGTAGGCTTCACGGTTTCGCCGAGCGTGGAATTGTCGGTCGGCACTTCGCGCCAGCCGAGAATGCTCATTCCCGCACGGGTTGCCTCTTCGGCATAGATGTCCGTGATCTTCTGCCGCCATGCCTTGTCTTGCGGCATGAAGATGAAGCCGGCCGCGTACTGGCCGGGTTCGGGCAGGGCGAAGCCCAATTCCTTCGCTTTACGGGCGAGAAATTTGTGCGGCGTCTGGACGAGAATTCCAGCACCGTCGCCGGCGCGCGGATCGGCGCCAACTGCACCGCGATGTTCCAGGTTGAGGAGGATCGTCAAACCGTCCTCGACGATCTGGTGCGATTTCTTGCCCTTGATGTTGGCGATAAAGCCTACGCCACAGGAATCTTTTTCCAGCGCGGGATCGTAGAGGCCTTCAGGGGCGGGGAAACCGGGGTCGAACAGGAAGCCGGAGCCGGAATCGCTCGTCTCCGGATTGCTGCTGCGATCCGGCCCGCCTGTAGTTCCGCTCTCCGTTCTCCTCGTCATCTCCTCTACGCCTCTCACTCAAATTTCCGCCGCGCAGTCCGCGCCTCGCGGCGGACCGCAAGTCGCTGTGTTGTGCTTCGGATCGGCGAGTCCCGCGCAAACCGATGCTTGGCCCTGAGCGGGCCAGTCAGCACGGCAACCATGCTTCTGCATGCCAACCGCGCGATCCGGCGTTGTTGTATTTGGCGCCGCCGATCGCCTTTGCGCAAATTGGACAGCAGCACTGTCCTATCGCTGGTAATATACATTTTTCCATGTGCCAGACAAGCACACGGGAACTTCTGACACGCCCTCTCTTGCCGGTTGTTTCAAGGCTGCCGCACGGCTGGGAATAAAGCGTATGGCCTCGCTCCGGATCGCGCAACGCTGTTGCGTGTAAACGCCCGTGTCCTATGTCCGCCGCAATCGGATGCGGGAGTGGGAAAAGGCGGCAAAGCCGAGTGAGAGAGAAGGGGAGCACGATGTTTCAAAACAGGATTCTGCCGGTGTCGCTGCTGGTGCTGATTCCGGTTCTGACCGCGCACTTGGCCGCATCCGGCGGGGCTTCGGCCCAGCCCTATCCCGCCTACCGCGTGTATCCGGAGCCGCCGCGCTACCAGCCGCGCATCCCGCCGCATGAAGCCGCGGCCATTGTTCGCTCGATGGGCCTCATGCCCACATCCGGGCCGCGCCTGCGTGGTCCGTTCTGGATCGTGGAGGCCGTCGGTCAGGATGGAACGCCGGTCCGCGTTTCGCTCGACGGCATGAACGGACGCGTCAACGACATCGTGCGTGTTCCGGGTCCGCGTCTGGTCCGCGTCTATCCGGGCGGCCCGCCTCCGGGCGCCGTTTATGATGCTCCCCCCGGAGCCTACGGAAATTCGCCGGACGGTCGCTACGATGCGCCTCCGCTTCGGGGCGAAAGGGGCGCCATGAACCAGCCCGGCTATTACGACGGCGGTGATGAGGACGATTACCCGATCCAGGACGACCGGAATTATCGTCCACAGGGCAATCAGAATTACTACGGCGGGCCGCGCGGATCAGTGCAGCCTGCACCCAGCGGGCCTCAGGTCATCACGCGCGGCGGCGATGTGACCAACAGCGTCCCGCAGCGTCAGGTTTCGCGGGGCGGCAGCGATCCGCTGCTTGGCGTACCACGCGAATTCCGTGGCGAGCAAAAGCCAAAGACCGAGCAGAACAAGACGGCGGCAAAGCCGGCCGAGAAAACGCCCACGGCGGCGCCCACACCGAAGCCGCGTCCGGCGGATGCTCCCTCGGTCGCGAAAACCGAAACCGCTCCGGCAACGGCAGCGCCCCAAGCCAAGCCTGAGACCCAGAAGCCTTCAGCGGTACCTGCCAAGCCGGGTATACCGCCGGTTCAGGGTTTCGAGTAACCGAACGAGTTCTACGAAAACAAAGGGCGCCCCTCAGGGCGCCCTCTTTCTTTCGTCATCGGCCCGATCAGGCGGCCTTCTGAACCTTGGCGTCGATTAGGCTCGATGCGTTGCCAGAACCGATCGGAATCTGGCGCGGCTTCTTGGCTTCCGGAATCTCGCGGACGAGATCGACGTGCAAGAGGCCGTTTTCAAGGTTGGCGCCCGTCACCTGGACATGGTCATCGAGCTGGAAGCGGCGCTCGAAGGTGCGAGCCGCGATACCCTGATAGAGTACCTCGTTGTTCTCGCTCTTTTCGATGGCCTGCTTCTCACCGCGAATAGTGAGGAAATTCTCCTTCACCTCGATATTGATTTCCTTGTCGGTGAAGCCAGCTACCGCCACCGAGATCCGGTAGGCGTTCTCGCCGGTGCGCTCGATGTTGTAGGGCGGGTAGGTCGGTGCGCCGTCCACGCCGCCGAAATTGTCGAGCAGCGAAAACAGACGGTCGAAGCCGACGGTCGAACGATAGAGGGGAGTGAGATCGTACTGTCGCATGGCATATCCTCCTGAGAAGCGACATGCAGGAACACGGCCCGCCAAAAGCCGGACCGGCGGGTGAAATGCACAGCCAGTTGGCCTGTGCGGCCCCGATATGGTTACTTACGAGGCGGCCGCAAGGGGCGGGACTGAGCGGCCGGGAACCGGAGCCGGTTTCATGAACGTTCGATGAACGGCCGCTTGCGGCGGTGTTCAGGGCGCTGGCTCTAGCCCGGGTGCGGGACCGTGACCGGAGGCGAATTTATTTTGCCGTCCGGCATCAGGCGTTTGTTGGGGGCTGGAGCTGACGATGTTGAAACGGGTCATTGCGATGCTGGGGCTTGCGCTTGCGCTCGCCGGCGGCTTGCCCGTTCCGGAAGCGGACGCGCAGGATTACGGTTTCTGGAAACGCAGGCCCTTGCCCGGCATCGGTTTTTTTTCGCCCCGCGTGCCGCGCGAGTCTTTTCTCCGCCGCGGCATCCGCCCTCTGCCCAATTACTTTTTCGAGAACCGCAGCGCGATCTTCGGCCCGCGCCGGCCGCTCGGCCACAACGATCTAGCGAACTCCCTGCGGGCGCGCGGCTTCAAGGATGTGGGCGCGATCGAGCAGCGCGGTTCCACGTTCATCACCGAGGCTACCGGCCCGAGCGGCGAACGCGTCCGTCTCGTGATAAACGGGGTCACCGGCGGAATCGACGGTGTTAGGGTGATCGGCAAAGGTATCTGACCGTTTCCATGCAGCTTCATTCCATCCCGTCCAACCCGGTGCCGGAGGGCGCCGTGTGCAGCGAGCTTGTCACGCTGGACGGCATCAAGCTGCGCCATGCGCGCTGGAATCCCGCAACGGCGCGCCGCGGCACGGTCGTGTTCCTGCAAGGCCGCGCCGATATGATCGAAAAATATTTCGAGGTGGTTGAGGAGCTGCGCCATCGCGGCTTCGCGGTCGCCACGATCGACTGGCGCGGGCAGGGCGGGTCTGAACGCAAGCTCACCGACTCCCGCAAAGGCCATATCTGGAACTTCAACGAGTACCAGAACGATCTCGAAGTGCTGATGCGGGAGGTGGTGCTGCCCGATTGCCCGCCGCCGATCTTCGTGCTCGCGCATTCGATGGGTGCAGCGGTCCTGCTGGAAGCCGTGCGACAGGGAAAGCGCTGGTTCGACCGGGCGGTGCTCAGTGCGCCATTGATCGGGCTGACGGTGCCACGGACCGGAAGCATGGCGCAAAATGCAACTTACTTCGCATCGATGCTCGGGCTTGGCCGCCTTTATGTGCCGGGCGGCGGACCCATGCCGCGCGCGAGCAGGCCCTTCCTCGGGAACCTGCTGACATCCGATCCGGTGCGATATGAACGAACCGCATCCATCCTCGCAGCCGCACCCGAACTGGCTGTCGGCTCGCCCACGCTCGGCTGGATGAACGCGACTTTCGAGCTGATGGAAGAGCTGAAGAACCCCGCCTATCCGTCCGCGATCCGGCAGCCGATGCTCATCGTTGCGGCGGGTGAGGACAGGATCGTTTCGACACTCGCGACCGAGCGTTTTGCGACCCGTTTGCGTGCCGGTCATCATCTTGTCGTGGCGGGCAGCCGCCATGAATTGTTGCTGGAGCGCGATGTTTACCGGCAGCAGTTCTGGGCGGCGTTCGATGCGTTCGTGCCGGGTTCGCCACTGTATCGCTGACTTTTATCCCTCCCCCTGAAAGGGGAAGAAACAAGGACTAGCGCAGCAGCTTCATCGCCTCGGCGTGCACGCGCTTATCGCCAGCGGCAATGATGCGGCCGCCGTTGTAGGCATTTTCGCCGGTCCAGGTCGTGATGATGCCGCCGGCACCCTCGATGATGGGAATCAGCGGAACGATGTCGAATGAATGGACGCCCGCCTCGATCACGAGATCGATGTGGCCGGCCGCGACCATGCAATAGGAGTAGCAGTCGCCGCCATAGCGCGAGTGTTTTGCCTGCGCCTCGACCTTCTGGAATTGCTTGCGTTCGGTCTCGTCCATCAGGAGCGGGCTCGTGGTGTAAAGAATCGCGTCCTTCACCGAGGCGCAATGCCGTGCTGTGAGCTTGCGGTCGCCGGCCGGCCCGCGATACCGGGCGCTGCCACCGTCACCGGAGAACCATTCGCCGATGAACGGCTGGTGCATCATGCCGTAAACCGGTGCCCCGTCTTTCATGAGACCGATCAGGGTGCCCCATGCGGGCATTCCGGCGATGAAGGACTTGGTCCCGTCGATCGGATCGAGCACCCACACATAGGGCGCATCCGGCTTGTCGCTGCCGAATTCCTCGCCGACGATGCCATGCGCGGGAAAGGTCTTGTTGATGAGCCGCCGCATCGCCGTCTCGGCGGCGCGATCCGCCTCGGTCACCGGATCGAACATGCCGAGCTTGCTCTTGTTCTCGACGCCGAGCGCCGAGCGGAAAAACGGCCGGATCGCATCGCCCGCCACTTTTGCAAGTTCTTCCACAAAGCCCGCGAAATCGACCGCCGTCATTGTCCGTTCTCCGCCGCCGCCCTGTCTTAGCCGCGCCATGCAGGTGCGGCAACGCTCCCGCGCGCCGCGCGCGGTTGCCGCTGCGGAGGCGGCATGGCACTCAGCCTCAAAGCCGCGCCGCCAGAAGAGCGAGGCGAGGAGGAAGCATGTCCGGGGCCGATTCCGGCGTCCGCGCGCCGGAAGTCTCCGCGAGCACGCTTGTGCTGCTGGTTGCTGCGATGTGCGTCGTCCACATCGTGAGCCAGTTCCTCCGCAATTCGGTCGGCGTGATCGCACCCGACCTCGCGCATGATCTCGGCTTGAATGCGGTCCAGCTCGGCTTTCTGTCGAGCGTGTTTTTTCTGGGCTTTGCCGGCGCGCAAATTCCACGGGGGGTCGCGATCGACCGCTGGGGTCCGCGCCTTGCGATGACGGTCTCCATGGGCGTCACCGTGGCGGGGATTTTGATGTTTGCGGTGTCCACGACGCCTACGATGCTGACGCTCGCGCGTATTCTGACAGGGCTCGGATGCGCGAGTTTCTTCATGGGTCCGCTCACGATCTACAGCCGCTGGTTTCCGCCGGAGCGCTTCTCCACGCTCGCCGGAATCCAGCTTGGGTTTTCCGGGCTGGGCGTGCTCGCGGCCACGGCACCGCTTGCCTATTCGACCGCCGCGATCGGCTGGCGTGAAAGTTTTTACGGGGTCGCCGGAATTGCCGCGCTGATCGGTCTCTTCACTTACATCGTCGCGCGCGATGATCCGCCGGGAAAGGAAAATCTGCACAAGCCGGAGACGTTGCGGGAGAGTTTCCGGGGCCTTGCGGAAGTCGTGAAGGTGCGTTCGTTCGTACCGGTGTTCGCCATGCAGTTCATGGGCTACGCGACGTTTCTAACGCTCTTCGGCCTGTGGGCCGGTCCCTATCTTGCGCATGTCTATGGCTACGATCTCGCCCGCCGCGGGAGGTTTTGTTCGTGCTGGCGATGATTCATCTGTTGTCGAGCGCCAGCTGGGGCCCGCTCGACCGCTTCTTCGGCGGCTACAAGCGGCCGACCCTGATCGGGGGCGGCGTCACGGTGCTATCGCTGATCTGGATCGCGGCGGTGGGCAAGCCGAGCGAAACGATGCTGGTGGTCTGGTTCCTCGTATTCGGCTTTTTCGCAAGCTGCACAGCGCTGATCACTGCCCACGGCCGCTCGCTATTCCCGCCCCGCTATGTCGGGCGGGGTCTTACCGTGATGAATTTGAGTACGATGGCCGGCGTCTTCACGCTGCAATCGCTGACCGGAGGACTGGTCGGGCTGTTTGACGCAACGGGCGGCGTCTATCCGGTCGATGCCTATCGCGTGGTGTTTGCATTTCAGGCGCTTACCCTGTCGATCGCGCTTGCGATTTATCTGTTTGCGCACGATCCGTTGCGGGAAGCGTCGCGCCCGAAAACGTAACAGCCAAACGGAGGGCTATTCCTTAGCTATGCATAAAATGCATGGCAAAATGCCTTGGTATTCCAAAGCGTGTGTTGTGCATTTTGCAGAGCAATATATGTTTGTGCAGCGCGATAACGCGATTGGCGTTGCGTTACCGCCGCCCTCCTTTGGGCGTTTCCTCCCTAGACTTGGGCCGCTTCGTGCAAACGAAGCGGCCTCTTTCTTTTGGGTGGAGAAGGAAATTCCGGCTTACTCGGCCGCATCACGAATCGGCTCGATGCCGCTCGCACTCACATCGGCGAGCCGGGCGAGCATGATTCCAAGGTCTCCCCGCAAGGCCTCAAACCGTTCCGTCTTCCGGTATTCGCGCTCGTCCATGTAGAGGGCGCGGTTCACTTCGATCTGCACCGCATGCAGCCCGGATGCGGGATCGCCGTAATGCTCGGTGATGAAGCCCCCCGCATAGGGCTTGTTGCGGAGAACCGCATAACCGAGTTCCCGAAGGGCCGCTTCGATCACATCGGTGAAGAGCGGCGCGCAGCTCGTGCCGTAGCGGTCGCCGAGCACGATATCGGCGCGCGGACGTTCGTCGCGGCCGTTCGCGTTCGAAGGCATGGAATGGCAATCCACCAGCACGGCGATGCCGAATTTCCGCTGCGCGTTCACGATCAGTTCGCGAAGTGCGCGATGATAAGGCTTGTAAAAATGCTCAATGCGGCTGAGCCCCTCCTCGACCGGCATGCGGCGTTCATAGATTTCACGGGCATCCCCGACAACCCGCGCGATCGTGCCGAGCCCGCCAGCGACGCGCAGCGAACGCGTATTGGCGAAGGCGGGAAGCCGGCCCTCGAACATGCGCGGGTCAAGTTCGTAGGGCTCGCGATTGACGTCGAGGAAGGCGCGCGGGAAATGCGCCCGCATCAGCGGCACGCCACAGGCGACGGCATCGCCGAACAATTCATCGACGAACGTATCCTCGGATTTCCGCAGCGTACTGAGGTCGAGCTTGCTCTGGGCGAGGAAGGTTGCCGGATAGGAATTTCCGCTGTGCGGGGAATTGCACACCACCGGTCCCGAGAGGGCTTGGGGCTCTTTCACCTCAAAGGGGGAAGCGAACTCCTGGACGACACGCGCGCTCATGGGGATGAAGATGGCTCCTGATCGTCAATTTCAGCTTATATTGCTTGCGGGGGTGCCGGTAAGGAAGCCCAAATGCCGAGTTTTCCGCCTTCACCGCGCATTTACCTGCCTTCGTGTCTATAGTGCCTCTCTGTCCGCCAAAGGTCCGAACAGCCGGGAATCCCAAGCCAATGCCGAAAATCCTGCTCGCCGAAGACGACAACGATATGCGCGGCTTTCTGGTCCGCGCGCTCGCCAATGCGGGCTACGAGGTGGTGTCGTTCGACAACGGCAAATCGGCTTTCGACCGGCTGCGGGAAGAATCCTTTGAACTGCTCCTGACCGATATCGTCATGCCGGAAATGGACGGAATTGAGTTGGCGCGCCGCGCCACCGAACTCGATCCCGATCTCAAGGTGGTGTTCATCACCGGCTTTGCGGCGGTGGCGCTGAACGCTGCGGCGCAGGCGCCGAAGGATGCAAAAATCCTTTCCAAGCCATTCCACCTTAAGGATCTCGTGAACGAGGTTGAGCGGGTGCTGGCGGCCTGATGGGCGCGCGGGGTGGCGCGCTTGCACCCCCGCAGCGCAGCCGATAAGAGATGGCCGCCGATGGCGGGCGCGTAGCTCAGCGGAAGAGCACTACCTTGACATGGTAGGGGTCACAGGTTCGATCCCTGTCGCGCCCACCACTTGCACTCGTGGACGTCCGCGGGCACCCATTCCCAAAACGGAGGGACGGCCCTCCAACGAAGGAGAGCCCCCATGGCATGGGTGAGCCTGTTCATTGCCGGACTGTTCGAGATCGCCTGGGCGATCGGACTTAAATATACCGAAGGATTTTCAAGGCTCTGGCCAAGCCTCGGCACGGCCGGGGCGATGCTGCTGAGCATCCTGTTTCTTGAATATTCGCTCCGCACGCTACCGGTCGGCACCGCCTACGCGATCTGGGTCGGTATCGGCGCGGTGGGAACCGCGATCCTCGGCATGGTGCTCTTCGGCGAATCGCGCGAACCACTGCGACTCGCCTGCCTCGCGCTGATCGTGGCCGGTGTTATCGGTCTGAAATTCGTGACACCCGCCGCTTCGTGACCGCTATTTGACTTCGCGGGCTCGAAACGCAATAAACCCCGCCGAAACGAGATAAACCCATGAAAATCCGCAACTCGCTCCGTTCGCTCCGTGGCCGCCATCGCGACAACCGTCTGGTTCGCCGCAAGGGCCGCGTTTACGTGATCAACAAGACCCAGCGCCGCTTCAAGGCACGCCAGGGCTGATCTCTCCTGACACCCCTCCGGGGTCACGTTCGCGAACACTGCCGCAATCTCGCCGTTTGACTGGGCTGTCCTGCGGCCTAGAATCTTGACCATGCGGTCTCGCCCAATTCTGGCTTCCTTCTTTGCTGCGGCCATCGCCTTGGCGGCGGTGCATCAGGCCGCGCAGGCGCAGTCCCCCTCCGAACCGCGCCGGGGGGCGCAGCCGCAGAAAAAAGCCGAACCCAAGCGTTCGGCTCGTCCTCGCCCGGATCAGGCGACCCAGCTCAACGCCATGTTCGAGGCGTTGAAGCTGGCACCCGACGCCCAGCTCGCCCGCCAGATCGAAAGCCGCATCGAGGCCGCATTCGCCCGCTCGGGCAGCGCCACCGGCGACCTCCTGATGACGCGTGCGAAAACGGTGATCGACGCCAAGGACTACGACCTCTCCATCACGCTGCTTGATTCGCTGATCGAATTGCAGCCAAATTTCACCGAGGCTTACGCCCAGCGGGCGACAGCCCATTACCTGAAGAAGGACATCGGCCGCGCGCTCGCCGATCTGCGCGTCGTGGTGGCGCGCGAACCGCGTCACTACATGGCGCTGGCTGGCCTCGGCGTGATCTTTCAGGACATCGGTGAGGAAAAGCGCGCTCTGGACGCATTCCGCCGCGCAGTCGCGGTCAATCCGCATCTCCAGGCAATTCCGGAGATCATGAAGAAACTTGAGATCAAAGTCGAAGGCCGGGACATTTAATCGGGACTGGCTTCCTCCGAGCCCGCGCCGACGAACGCAATCCGCACCATGTTGGTGGCGCCCGGTGTGCCGAGCGGCACGCCGGCCACGATGATGACGCGCTGGCCCGTCTTCGCGAATCCCTCGCGGAACGAGATACGGCAGGCGCGATCGACCATCTCGTCGATGTCGGATGCATCCTCCGTAACAACGCAATGCACGCCCCAGACGAGGGCCAGCCGCCGCGCGGTATGGACGCTGGGCGAAAGCGCGATAATGGGGTTCTTCGGCCGTTCGCGCGCGACGCGCAGGCCGGTGGCGCCTGAGCTTGTCAGGCAGAGGATCGCGGCGAGATCGAGCGTCTCCGCGATCTGCCATGCGGCGGAAGCGATTGCGTCAGCGCCGGTCGCTTCCGGCGCCTGATGCTGCGCCTTGATGATCGAGTGGTAGGTCGGATCGCGTTCGACCGCTTCGGCGATGCGGCTCATGGTTTCGACCGCTTCAACCGGGAAATTGCCGGCGGCCGACTCCGCTGACAGCATGATGGCGTCGGCGCCCTCGAAAATCGCGGTCGCAACGTCGGAGACTTCGGCACGCGTTGGCACCGGCGAATTGATCATCGACTCCAGCATCTGTGTGGCCACGACGACCGGCTTGCCGGCACGCCGTGCGCCCCGCGTCATTTGTTTTTGCACGCCGGGCACTTCTTCCAGCGGCAGTTCAACACCGAGATCGCCGCGGGCGACCATCAGGGAATCGGACTGTTCGAGGATTTCGGAAAGCCGCTTTACGGCCTGCGGCTTTTCGATCTTGGCCATGATCGCGGCGCGGCCGCGCGCGATCTTCTTGGCATCGGCCACGTCCTCGGGACGCTGAATGAAGGAGAGCGCGATCCAGTCAATGCCCGTCTCAAGGGCCGCTTCCAGATCGGAGCGATCCTTCACCGTGAGCGCGGAGACGGTGATCGTTGAATCGGGAAGGCTGACACCCTTGCGGTCGGAAACGGTACCCGCGACTTCGACGCGGGTCAGAGCGCGCTTCGGCGTTGCATCGGTGACGATCAGGCGCACCTTGCCGTCGTTGATGAGCAGCCGGTGACCTACTTCGAGTGCCGCGAGAATTTCCGGATGGGGAAGATGCACGCGCGTCTTGTCGCCGGGCGTCTTGTCGGAATCGAGAATGAACATGTCGCCGACCTTCAATTCGGCACTGCCCTTCTCGAACTTGTCGAGCCGCAATTTTGGACCCTGCAGATCGACCAGAATGCCGATCGGACGGCTGTGCTTGCTCTCCACCGAACGGATCATCTCCACATAGGCACGCATGGCGTCATGCGACGTGTGGCTCATGTTGATCCGGAAGACGTCCGCGCCGGCGAGGAACAGCTTCTCGATCATCGCCTCGTCGGAAGATGCCGGCCCGAGCGTCGCGACGATCTTGGTGCGGCGCTGCCTTCTCATGTCATCTTCCCTGGAAATTCGATTGAGGACGCGCGGGCGACTGGCCCTGTTCGGTCAACTGAACGGTCCAGTTTTTCTGTTCTACCGTATCGACTTCGAAAAATCCCGTCCGGTTATAGCCGCGCGCGAGGCAATCCCCAGTGCCCTTGATCGTGAATTCGCGATCGCGCGTGCACATGAAGGCCTTGCCGGACCATTCTCCGCCCTGATCGTAGTCGATCGCATAGACGTAGTAGAAGCGCGAGCCGAGCGTGCCGCGAATCAGCGTTTCGCAATTGTTGGCGGGAATATTCCACCAGCCTTCCGTCACCCAGCTCTCGCCTTCCTTGTAGCCGACGGCGATGCCGACGCGGCTGCCGGTCTGGTTGCAGACCCGGAAATCCGCATGCGCGGCCGCCGGTGCCACAAGCACCGCAGCCAGCAACAACGCACAAGCGAATTTTTCCGCCGCCATATTGGATAATCCGATCAATTCGCGCAAAGCCGTAAGCCCGCGCGATCCGGCGACATTTCCTCCAAGCCGGCCTCAGGTGTCAACGATCACGGCACGAAGGTCGTTGACGTTGGTGCAGGTCGGGCCGGGAGAGAGAAGGTCGCCGAGCTTCTCGAAGAAGGCCGTGGAATTGTTCTCGGCAAGAAAACGGGCAGGATCGAGGCCGAGTGCTTTTGCCCTCGACAGGGTGGTGTCATCCACGAATGCGCCCGCGGGGTCGCTGGCATCGCCCCCACCGCCGTCGGTCCCGTCGGTATCGCCCGCAACGGCGCAAATGCCGGGGGCACCGCCGAGCGACTGCGCGAGCGCCAGCGCATATTCCTGGTTTGGCCCGCCGCGGCCCTTGCCCCTGATTGTCACTGTGAGTTCGCCGCCGGAGAGGAGGATCGCGCGCTTGCCGGCTCTTGCGAGTTCGAGCGCCTGTGCGGCGTGTTGAACGGCAACTTCCCTCGCTTCGCCTTCGACATCCGCACCGAGCAGAATCGGCTCAAGGCCAGCCGCCTTTGCCGCATTCGCCGCGGCTTGCAGCGAATCCGCCGGGCGCGAGACGATCTTGTATTCGGTGTTGGCGAAAGCCGCGTCACCTGGCTTCGGCGACTCGTTGGCTGGATTGTTGAGTGCCGCCATGATCGCGGCAGGCGCGATTACGCCGCACTTGTTCAGGATCGCCCGCGCATCCGCGAGGGTCGAAACGTCGGGCACCGTGGGGCCGGAGCCGATCACGGAGGGGTCATCGCCCGGCACGTCGGAAATCGCGAGGGTCAGCACGCGCGCGGGTGCGGCGATCGCCGCGAGCCTGCCGCCCTTGATGCGGGAAAGATGTTTCCGCACCGTGTTGATCTCGCCGATATGGGCGCCCGATGCGAGCAGCGCTTTGGTCAGTGCTCTCTTGTCGTCAAGGCTGATTCCGTCCGCCGGTGCGATCCAGTTCGCGGATGCGCCACCGGAAAAAAGCACGAGCACGAGATCGTCCGCCTTCGCTTCACGCGCGAGATCGAGCACGCGTTCGGTTGCCTTGATGCCGGCGAGATCCGGCACCGGATGTCCGGCCTCGATCATTTCAATGACGCGTGTGGGACGCCCATAGCCGTGGCGAGCGACAGCGATGCCCTTCATTCGGTCTGCGGGAAAATCGTGCTTGCCGAGATAAAATTGTTCCGCGGCTTCGGCCATGCTGCCGGCGGCCTTGCCTGCGGCGAGCACAATCAGCCGCCCATCCGCCGGAGGCTGCGGAAGTGCCTGCGGCAGGCATGTGGATGGGTGTGCTGCCGCGACGGCGGCGTTGTAGATTTTCTCAAGCAGCGCGCGCGCTTCGGCGGTGTTCATGTGCGGAGTTTCTCTTCGCCTATTGCGTTCGCCGGATTTCGCGATCAGATACAGGGCTTAAGGGGCCGCAATCTGACACGAGGCGAGGACGAAAACCATGCCGATGGATGACCGCACCCGGATCGAACTCGAAGCCGCCGTCTACCGCAGGCTCGTGGAGCATCTGCGCACCCGCGCCGATGTGCAGAATATCGACATGATGAATCTCGCGGGATTCTGCCGGAACTGCCTGTCCAACTGGATGAAGGATGCGGCGGATGCGAAGGACATTCCGATGAGCAAGGACGAGAGCCGCGAGATCGTTTACGGCATGCCGTATGATGAATGGCGCAAGCTTCACCAGAAGGAAGCCAGCGCGGAACAAAAGGCCGCGTTCGAGAAATCGCACCCGAAGCACTAATCACATTACAATCATCAATCAGAACGCCGCGGGAGAGAGCGATGGCGGAGGGCGCCAATTTCGCGAAGGGACAGCTGAGGTCCCTGGTCGAACGGATCGAAAAACTGGAAGAAGAAAAGAAGGCGCTGTCGGAAGATATTCGCGAAGTCTATTCGGAGGCGAAATCCGCGGGCTTCGACGTGAAGGCGTTGCGCGTCGTTGTCCGCCTGCGCGGGCAGGACAAGGAAGACCGGGTGGAGCACGAGGCGCTCGTCGATCTTTACCGGGACGCGTTGGGGATCGGGTGAAATATTCGTCACCCTGAGGTGCGAGCGTAGCGAGCCTCGAAGGGTGACCGTCACGGCCGTTCATCCTTCGAGGCCCGCGCAATCATAGAAGCGCAAGTCGGCACTAGCTGACTTGCGCGGGCACCTCAGGATGACGGATTAGAGTTTAAGGTAATCGGTTGATCAGTTCGTGCGGCTGGCGATGCCGCCCATGATGCCGCCGCCGCGGTCGAAGGCGACGACGCGAAGTGCGACAACAGCCGGACCGGAGAAGCCGACCGAAGCGGGAGCCGTGATCGAGTCTTCACCGAACTGAATACGAAGTGCCGTGCGCACCGGCTCGACGAGGCTGCGCACGCTCACGACATCAGGATGATGAAGTTCGGCGGTGTTCTGCACGCTGTTCGAATGAATGAGCTTGGCGGGGGGGCGGGCCGCATCCGCATAGGGTGTGTAGGCAACCTGCATCGTGCGGCTTGCTGCGGCCTGTGACGGCGCTGGGGCCGGTGCTGGTGCAGGGCGCGGAGCCGGCATCACCGGCGCCAGCGAAGCTATTTCCACCGGCTGCGGTTTTGGCTGCGGGGCGGCTTGCGGCTGTGGCTGCGGGCGCGGATCGGCGGGTGTCAGGCGCGCTTCCGGTTCGTAACGGAGTGCGAGCCGCTGATGCGCGAGCGGGATCGGGCCGAACTGGGAGCCGGGACGATCTTCCGGATCGGCATAGGCGAGAACCTGGGTCTGCTCGCGCGGAGCCTGCGGTTCGCGATGGAGCGAAGCGGTGATATCGCCGAGCCCGGCCGGGCGGGCAAGCGGCATGGCGGGCGCCGTCGGCTGAGGTGCCGGCTGCTGCGGCGGAAGCGCGGCCACGACCATCGGTTTCGCCGCAGGGGCAGCGATCTCGCGGCTTGAATGGACCTGCGAGGTGGCGACCGGCGCGGAAGCCATGCGGGGACGGGAGGAGAGGCGGGGAGAATCTTCCTCGCCTTCGCTGTCGCCCAATGAGGCCAGCGCCACGGCGCCCGGCCGGTCTCCGCGCGCCTCGATCTCGGCTTTCGCCAGCATGAAGCCCTTCATCTGGCGGCCGTCGGAGGGAATGTGAACCGTTTTGCCGTCGGGGAAGATGCGGGCGAGGTGGTCCGGCGTCACGCGCGGCCAGTGGCGCACGCCGCCGGTGTCAACGTGGATGAACGGTGAGCCGGAGGTCGGGTAGAAGCCGACGCCGCCGCGCTGCAGGCGCATGCCCATCTCGCGCAAGTCGGAGAGTTCGACGCCCGGAATGTAGAAATCGATGGCCTTGCCCGACATGTGCTGGCTGAAGCGGGCCACCCCCCGGCCGCGGGCGCGCAGCATCGAGTTCGTCTGCGGCGAGCGGTAGGCGGAGATAATGGTGATCGGGCCGTTCGCCCGGACGTGGCGGTGGACTTCCCACAACAGATCGAAGAGGTGCGGATCCATGTTGGTGACGTCGTCGTTGCGCCAGTCCCGCAGGAAATTGTTGAGCTGCTTCAGCGAGCCCTCGTCATACTTGCCGTTCTTCTTGAAGGTGACCGTCAGGCGTTCGTCGGTATGGATGTGATGGAAATCGAGGGTGCGGGTGTCACCGTTGGCCACGAGGCTTTGCAGGTTTCCGGAGGCCACGCATACCAAAAGCGCGGCCGCGCCTGCGGTCGCCAGCGGACGCAAAGCACTGGAGCCGAGAAACAATCGTGCGAGGCCGGAAGATGCCACTGAAAACCCGTTCGCGTTTTTCGTTTCCGGCTAGCTTATCCGGCCGCCGGTGAATGGTGAACGCAGTCTTATCGGGTTCGGTTAACGGCACTTTACCGCGTCGTCCCCAAGCCGAGAGGTATCGGGGGATCGTGGCGAAAAGGTGCCTGGGTTCCATGCCTGCGGGCGGGGCTAACGCGGATCGTGGCCGCGAAGATGGCCGGGATTCGTAGCCAGGTTACAGGGGGCGATCCCGGATCGCCGGTGAATGCACCGGCGCCCGGGATGACCAGTCTTTAGCGGAACATCCGCCGGAAAAAGTTGGCGAAGTCATTATTTCCGCCACCCAAATAGATGCCGTTCGGGAGGCGAAGTTCGTCGCGGCTGTAGGAGGCGATCCGCTTGGGAACCGCCACGTCGGCGACCTTGCGGCTGTTCTCCTTCATGATGGCGATCATTTGCGCGTCGCGCCCGTACACGTCGTCACGGAACGCGAGCTGGCCCGTGTCATCCACGAAAGCGGACTGGTAGGTCAGATACACCGGCAGTTTCCTTGGGAAGTTGATGGTGATTTCCTGACTGCCATACATGCTGCGAATTTTGTCCTGCGTGTAACGCTCGTTCGGCAGCGCGATGCCGAGCAGCACCTCGGCATATCTCGCGGGGTCCTGCACGCGCATGCAGCCGTGGCTGTAGGCGCGCTTGTCATGGGCGAACAGCTTCTTGTCCGGGGTGTCGTGCTGGTAGACGAGGAACTTGTTCGGGAAGTTGAAGCGGATGCGGCCGAGCGCGTTGCTCTCTCCCGGCGGCTGATAGATGCGGACGGTGCCGTCCTTGTTCTGCTCGACCTTGAGGCCGATCCGGGTCATCGCTTGGCTGTCCTGCTGAAGAGCCGGCAGATATTCCTTGGCGATGATCGACGGCGGCACGTTCCAGGTCGGGTTGACCGTAATGTGGCTCATCTCACCGACCATGATCGGTGTGGCCTGGCTCGGCTTGCCGACGACGATGCGGGTTTCCCAGACCTTCTGCTCGTCCTTCACGACGCGGAGCGAGAAGTCCGGGATGTTGACCATCACATATTGCTGCCCTAGCTCGCGCGGCACCCAGCGCCAGCGCTCCATGTTCACCATGATGGTATCGAGGCGGTTGGCGCGGACGGGGCCGTTGATGGCCTTAATGGTGCCGGCCCCGGCGACGCCGTCGGGATTGAGACCGGACTTTTTCTGGAACGCGGAGACGGCAGCGACGACTTCCTTGTCGTATTTGGTGTCGTTCTGCTCGCCGGCGACGTTCAGGCGCTTGCGCAGCAGCGGCACGCGCGGATCGTCCATGCCGAGCTTCAGCGTGGCGCCTTCTGGAATGCGCGCGACTTCGGCCTCGGCGGCCTGATTGCGCATTTCGGCGAGCTTTGCCTTCAGCGCCTTGTATTGCGGGTGTTGCGGATGGTAGCCGTCGAGCGCGCGCGAGACGTCCTGTGAAGCCGCCATCTGGGCCAGGGTCTCGGCGGGATCGGGAAGCTGCAGATCGAAATGGATGTCGCCGTCGAGGCGGCTGAAATGCATCCGGCCGGTCTGCGCGTGACGCGCATAATCGAGAATCGAGTTCGTGAATTTCAGTTCGGCTTCGGCCAGTGCGTTCACGTCCGGGGCGTTGAAGTTCGGCGCCGGATAGTCCTGCGGATACAGCGCATCGGCGCCAGCCCCTTCGAGATGCCTGATAGCGGAGGCGGCGCGTGCGGACTGCGTTCCGTTCTGGATCCAGATCGGCGCGAAGCCGCGGTCGCGGTAGAAGAGTTCGACGGCGGCGCGATCTTCCTTGCGGTCGATGATGCGCTCATAACGGCCGGACAGAATCTCGCGCAGCTTCTCGGCAATGCCGACATCGTTCGGCGGAAGGTTGGAGGCCAGCGGCGCCTTGACGAGATCCTTGCCGGTGAAGTCGGTGCGCTCGACGATCGGCGCCGGAGCGGGTGTCGCCACGACGGTGGCCGGAGCCTGCGGGGCAGGCGGCGTGCTGGCCGACGGCGCAGTGGTGGTCGCGACCTGGACCTTTGGTTCGTTGGTGGAAACCGGCTGAATCTCAGCCAGCTTCTGGACTTCGGCCGGTTTTGCGTCCGGGAAGCGGGCGTTGGCCAACTTCTCGGCCTGCGCGATCATCTCGGCAGTAAACTGGCCGTTCTGGGCCAGCCGGATCGGCGCGCGGGCGGTAGGCTCGCCCTGTGTCAGGGCCGACTGACCGGATTTCGCGGTCGCGATGGCCTGGGCCTGCTGTGGCTCCGAGGTGAAGATGTAGCCTGCGAAAGCGAGGGTCAGGACCGCCACACCTGCAATCAGCTGTTTTGCCAGCCGAGCATCGGCCAGACTCTTGAGGACGTTCATTCCTACCTCCCCGGCCTCGGGAAATTGCCTTGCCAATCGGTATGGGCAAGTATTGGCAGACCCTGGCGGCTCTAATCAAGCCGCATTCCTGTTGGTTCCCCGGTCAGCGGGCAGGTGTCACTTCAGGGTGACGCCCGAAGCGGTAGAACGTTCCTCTTCCTCGTCCTCAAGTCCCGGCTCGAGGCCGATATCCTTGAGCTTCCGATAGAGGGTAGACCGCCCGATTTTGAGCCGGCGCGCCACTTCGGTCATGCGGCCGCGGTAACGATCAATTGAAAAGCGGATCGCTTCGGCCTCGATGGTCTCCATCGGCAGCACATGGCCGTCGGATCCGATGAGCGGCAGCGACTCGCCGATGACGGCGGGTCCTGCCGGCGCGGTCGCGGGGGCGCTGTCCAGAAGCACCAGTTTCTCGCCAGCCGGTTCTGCTTTCGCAGGCTGAGGCATGGCGGATGTGGCGTATGCCTCGAAGCCCGTAATCTGGGTGGCGATCTGCGGGAACTCTGCGACGCCGATCTCGTCATTTTCAGAAAGCACCACCGCGCGAAACACGGCGTTTTCCAGTTGCCGCACGTTGCCGGGCCATTTGTAGGCATTGAGCAGCTTCATCGCATCGGCGGAAACGGAGCGGACGCGCTTGCCTTCCTCGGCGGCGAAGCGCGCGACAAAGCGGCGGACGAGGCCGGGTACGTCTTCCATGCGCTCCCGCAGCGGCGGCACGGTGATCGGGAAGATGTGCAGGCGATAGAACAGATCCTCGCGGAATTTTCCGGCCTTCACCTGTTCGAGCAGTTCGCGGTTGGTGGCGGAGATCAGGCGGAAATCCACTTTGACAGGCTTGCGTGCGCCGACTGGATCGATCTCGCCTTCCTGCAATGCGCGGAGCAATTTCACCTGCGCTTCCGGCGGCAGTTCGCCGATCTCGTCCAGAAATAGTGTGCCGCCATCGGCTTCGACGAATTTGCCGGGCTGTTTTTCGCTGGCGCCGGTGAAGGCGCCCTTCTCGTGACCGAACAGAATGGACTCAACGAGATTCGCAGGAATCGCGCCGCAGTTCACGGCGACGAACGCTCTGCTTTTGCGCGTGCCCGCGCCACGGATCGCGCGCGCCATCAATTCCTTGCCGACACCGGACTCGCCTTCGAGCAGGACAGGGATGTCCGAGGCGGCAGCCTTCTCGGCGAGTTTCATCGCTTGCTGCATACGTGCGCTGGCGGTGGAGAGGTCGTTGAGTTCGATGCCGCCGCTTGCGGTCTTGCTGATGCGGCGGACTTCGCCGGCGAGGGCTGCCTGATTGATCGCGTTGCGCAGCGAGACATGCATCCGCTCGGCGCCGACGGGCTTCACCACGAAATCCGTGGCACCCGCGCGCATCGCCGACACCACGGCGTCGATGGAGCCTTGGGCGGTTTGCACAATGACCGGAATATCGATGCCGCGTTCGCGCATGCGGCCGAGCAGGCCCATGCCGTCGAGGTCGGGCATCACGAGGTCGAGGATCACGCAGGCGATATTCCTGCCTTCGGGGCTGTCCAGCAGCGCCGCTGCCTGCTCGCCGCCTTCGGCCAGCACCGGCTCATACTCAAAGCGGGTGAGCAGCGCGTCCAGGAGCCGCCGCTGCACCGGATCGTCGTCGACAACGAGTACGCGCGTGGACATCGCCCCTCCAACCCGACGGCGATTTGTGCCGTTCCGGGTCACTCTCGGGGACGGGTGTTAATGGAATCTGAATCAACGCTTTTTGTCCCTCCCGCTAAAAGGGGGAGGGAAGCGAACGGCCTAGCCGCGAGCGGGCGGGGGTCATTCTGAGTCAATAAATTTGAACCCCACCCCACCTCGCTTGCTTTGCGATCGGAGGCGACCCTCCCCTCTGCGAGGGGAGGGATGAAGAAAGATGCGCCACACATTGATCGAAAGCGCCGCACACAATATGTGAAGAGAAAGGAGCCATTCCCCGACATGCAGAAATTGCACGCCCCCGCCGGAGCCGCCGCCCTGAAGAACGACGCCCTAGGCGAGCTGCCGGAATGGAATCTGGCCGATCTCTATTCGTCCATCGACGCGCCTGAGGTGGCGGCTGATCTTGCCAGGGGCGAGGCCGAATGCGCGGCCTTCGAGGAGGCCTACAAGGGCAAGCTCGCGAACATCGCGGAGGGGCTGGACGCGGGCGAGAAACTGAATGCAGCGGTGGTGCGCTTCGAGGCGATCGAGGATCTGCTTGGGCGGCTGGTCTCGTTCGCGGGGCTCCTCTACACCGGCAACACCGCCGATCCGAAGCGCGCGAAATTCTACGGCGATATCCGCGAGCGCATTACGGCCGCGTCTTCGCAGCTTTTGTTCTTCGCGCTAGAGCTGAATCGGATCGACGACAGACTGATCGACAAGGCGCTGCAGGATGCGAAATTCGCGCGCTACCGCCCGTGGGTCGAGGACATCCGGAAAGAAAAGCCGTATCAGCTCGAGGACCGCGTCGAGCAGCTTTTTCACGAAAAGTCCGTTACCGGCACCGGCTCGTGGAATCGCCTGTTTGACGAAACGATTTCCTCGCTGCGCTTCCATGTGGACGGCGAGGAACTCGCGATCGAACCGACGCTGAATCTCCTGCAGGACCCGAAGGAAGAAAAGCGCAGGGCCGCATCCGATGCGCTGGCCAAGGTGTTCAAGGAAAACCTGCGGCTGTTTTCGCTCATCACCAATACGCTCGCGAAGGACAAGGAAATTTCCGACCGCTGGCGCGGCTTCGAGGACATCGCCGACGCGCGGCATCTGTCCAACCGCGTCGAGCGCGAAGTGGTGGAGGCGCTGGTTACGTCCGTGCGCGAGGCCTATCCGCGGCTGTCGCATCGTTATTACAAGCTGAAGGCCAAATGGTTCGGACGCGAATTCCTCCATCACTGGGACCGCAACGCGCCGCTGCCGAAGGTGGAGCAGCGCACGATCCCGTGGACCGAGGCGCGCAATACGGTGCTCACTGCTTATGGCGCTTTTTCTCCAAAAATGGCGTCCATCGCGCAGGATTTCTTCGACAAGAACTGGATCGATGCGCCGGTGCGTCCGGGAAAATCGCCGGGCGCCTTCGCGCATCCGACCGTGCCGTCGGTGCATCCCTATGTGCTGATGAATTATCAAGGCAAGCCGCGCGATGTGATGACGCTCGCACACGAACTCGGCCACGGCGTGCATCAGGTGCTGGCCGCACCGCAGGGGGCCTTGATGTCATCGACACCGCTGACGCTGGCGGAGACCGCGTCGGTGTTCGGCGAGATGCTCACCTTCCGCGCGCTGCTCGCCAAATCCGACACGACCCAGCGCAAGGCGATGCTCGCCCAAAAAGTCGAGGACATGATCAACACGGTCGTGCGCCAGATCGCGTTCTACTGGTTCGAGCGCAAGCTGCACACCGAGCGCAAGAAGGGCGAAATCACGCCGGACCGCATCGGCGAACTCTGGATGGAAGTGCAGGGCGAGAGCCTTGGATCGGCCATCCGCATCGGCCCGGGTTACGAAACCTTCTGGGCCTACATTCCGCATTTCGTGCATTCGCCGTTCTATGTGTACGCTTATGCCTTCGGCGATTGTCTCGTGAACTCGCTCTATGCGGTCTACGAGAAATCCGACAAGGGCTTCGCCGAGCGCTATCTCGACATGCTCGCCGCCGGCGGCACCAAACATCATGCGGAATTGCTGAAGCCGTTTGGCCTCGACGCGCGCGATCCGAAATTCTGGATGAACGGGTTGAGCCTGATCGACCGGATGATTACTGAATTGGAGGAGTTGGACGGAAAGGGTTCATAACCCCGGTTATGCAAAATGCATCACTTATGTTATACGTTTTGTATAACAAGAGGTTTCAATGACCGTTCAGAAGAAAATCGAACCGCACTCCAGCGGCCAAGTGGTGGCCACCGTCGAGTTAAAGAAAATCGGCAACTCCACAGGCGTGATACTGCCCAAGGAGGTCATGGCGCGTCTAAATTTGAGTACCGGCGATAAATTCTACGCAACCCTGACGCCCGAAGGCGGAATCCGGCTCACGCCCTATGATCCCGACTTCGAGAAAGCGATGAAGATTGCCCGCAAGGGAATGAAGATTTATCGCAACGCCTTGGCTGAGTTGGCCAAATGAAAGCGCCGCGCTGGCTGACGGCCACAATGGTGGTCGCCATCCACGATGAGCAGTTGGCGATTCACGGTGGCGCGGGCGGGTTGCGCGATGAAGGCTTGCTTGAGTCGGCGCTAAGCCGCCCGCGCAATAAATGGGAATACGAAAACGCGGATTTGCCGGAGCTTGCGGCGGCCTATGCTTTCAGCCTCGCCCGTAACCATCCGTTTATCGACGGCAACAAAAGAACCGCGCTGCTCGCAATGTACACTTTCCTGGGCTTGAACCGGGTTGATTTTGTGGTTCCGGAAGCCGAAGCGGCCGCCATGATTTTGTCGCTGGCAGCGGGTGAAGTCAGTGAAGAAAGCCTTGTGCGCTGGATCAGGGATAATCTCCCGAAAAAAAGAAAGAAGTGATTCTGGCTGCCTCTCTGCCAAAATCTGCTTTGCTTGGTTTTTGATTGGACTGAAATGACCGACGACGAACGCAATCGCCTTTCCGCCCGCGCCGCGCGTTACGCGCGCGTCGGCACCAACATGGGCGGCATTGCGGCGCGTTTCGTCGGCGCGCAATTTTTCGGACTCACGATCGATCGCGGGAAAAACGCCATCGAACTGGCCGCCGCACTCGGCGGGCTGAAAGGCCCGATCATGAAGGCCGCGCAGTTGTTGTCCACGATCCCCGACGCGCTGCCCGCCGAATACGCCACCGAACTCATGAAGCTGCAAAACGAAGCGCCGCCGATGGGCTGGGCCTTTGTCAAACGACGCATGGCGGCGGAGCTTGGCCCGGAGTGGCAATCGAAATTCGGCTCGTTCGAGCACACGCCCACGGCGGCGGCCTCGCTCGGCCAGGTGCATCGCGCCGTCTCGCACGACGGAAAGCCGCTGGCGGTGAAGCTGCAATATCCCGACATGCAGTCGGCGGTGGAGGCGGACCTGCGCCAGCTCGACATGGTGCTCGCGATCCACCGGCGCATGGATCCGGTGATCGACACGCGCGAGATCGCGCAAGAGCTGGGCGCCCGCATCCGTGAAGAACTGGATTATCGCCGCGAGGCGAAACACGCGGCACTTTATCAGAACATGCTTGGCGACACGCCCGAGGTCCGCGTGCCCGCGTCGTGGCCGTCGCTCTCGACGGGCCGGCTGCTCACGCTCGACTGGCTGGAAGGCAAGAAATTGCTCGAATACAAGGACGCGCCGCTGGAAGCGCGTAACCGGATCGCGGTCGCCATGTTCAAGGCGTGGTGGCAGCCGTTCTCCCGCTTTGGCGTGATCCACGGAGATCCGCATCTCGGCAACTACACCGCGTTTGAGCAGGCCGGCGAGCCGCGCGGGATCAATCTCCTCGACTACGGCTGCATCCGGATCTTCCCGCCGAAGTTCGTGGGCGGTGTCGTCGATCTCTATCGCGGCCTGCTCGAAGGCGACGAAACGCGCATAGTCCACGCCTACGAAGTCTGGGGCTTCAAGAATCTGTCCCGCGACCTGATCGAGGTTCTCAATATCTGGGCCCGCTTCATCTATGGGCCGCTGATGGACGACCGCGTGCGTACGGTCGCCGACGGGGTGAAGCCCGGCGAATACGGCCGGCGCGAGGCTTTCCGTGTCCATCAGGCGTTACGCGAGAAGGGACCGGTCACGGTGCCGCGCGAATTCGTGCTGATGGATCGCGCCGCCATCGGCCTCGGCGGGGTCTTCCTGCATCTCGCCGCCGAACTGAATTTCCATGAGCTATTTGAGAATGCGATCAGCCGATTTACGGTTGCGCAAGTTTCGGCGCGACAGACGGACGCGCTCAAAGCCGCGGGGCTGGAAAACGCCGCATAACCCTATAACCCACGCGTTGCCCGCCGCCTCCGATTCCGCTAAGCCTTTAGTCGTTCCAATGCAGCGACGGGGCTCACATGGCCGACCACGGTACACCGAAATACTCGACCGCACCCGGCAACGACTATGCCGAGCATGAGTCCACCTACAATCTTTTCATCTGGCTCACGAAGTGGACGATCGGAATCGTCGCCGCGGTCCTGGTGATGATGTTCTTGTTCCTCACCTGAAGTCCCGGGCCCAGGCCCAGTCATGAAAATTGCGATCCCTGCCGAAACCGACAAGGGTGAGCCGCGCGTTGCCGCGACACCGGACACGGTGAAGCGGCTTGTTGCGCTCGGCGCGACCGTCGTTGTCGAAAAAGGCGCCGGCCTGCAGGCCGGTGTGGTCGATGCCGATTACACGGCGGCGGGGGCAACGGTCGCAGGCAGTGCCGCCGAGGCGCACAAGGACGCCGATGTCGTCTTGAAGGTGCGCCGCCCGGCGAAGGGGGAGCTTTCCGGCTACAAGCCGGGCGCCCTTCTGATCGGCATGCTCGATCCCTACGGCAATGAGGGGGCACTCGCCGAGATCGCGGCCGCCAAGATCGCGGCCTTTTCGATGGAATTGCTCCCGCGCATCACCCGCGCGCAGAGCATGGACGTGCTTTCCTCGCAGGCGAACCTCGCCGGTTATCGTGGCGTGATTGACGCTGCGGCCGAATACGGGCGGGCGATCCCGATGATGATGACGGCGGCGGGCACCGTTCCCGCGGCGAGAATTTTCGTGATGGGTGCCGGTGTCGCGGGCTTGCAGGCGATTGCGACCGCGCGCCGTCTCGGTGGGGTGGTGACGGCAACCGACGTTCGCCCCGCCGCGAAGGAGCAGGTGGAGTCGCTCGGCGCGAAGTTCGTCGCGGTCGAGGACGAGGAATTCAAGGCGGCGGAAACCGCGGCCGGCTACGCCAAGGAAATGTCGAAAGAGTATCAGGCGAAGCAGGCGGCACTCGTCGCGGCGCATATCGCCAAACAGGACATTGTCGTAACCACCGCCGCCATTCCGGGCCGTCCTTCGCCGAAGCTCGTTTCGAAAGCGATGGTGGAATCGATGAAGCCGGGTTCGGTGCTGGTCGACCTCGCGGTCGAGCGCGGCGGCAATGTTGAACTCTCCAAGCCCGGTGAGGTCGTGAATGTGAACGGGGTGAAGGTCGTGGGTTACACGAATGTACCCGGCCGTCTCGCCGCGACCGCTTCGAGCCTGTATGCAAAGAACCTGTTCGCGTTTCTGGAACTGATGATCAAGGACAAGCAGCTGAACGTCCCGTGGGACGACGAAATCCTGAAGGCGACGCTGCTCACGCGCGACGGCGCGGTCGTGCATCCGAATTTTCTAAAGAAGGCGTGACGGAGCGAATATGAAATCTGTTGCGCGGTTTGACTCAATTCTCCCTCCCCCTGAAAGGGGGAGGGTCGCGAGTGTAGCGAGCGGGGTGGGGGTCAAGCAGACGACCCCCACCCGCCTCCGTTCGCGGTCGCGAACGTCGGTCGCCCTCCCCCTTGCAGGGGGAGGGATAAGAAAATCCGAAGGAGCTTCTGCATGAGCCAGGTGAGCAATGTCGATCCCTTCGTCTTCCAGTTCTCGATCTTCGTGCTGGCGGTGTTCGTCGGCTACTACGTGGTCTGGTCGGTGACGCCGGCGCTGCACACGCCGCTGATGTCCGTCACCAACGCGATCTCTTCGGTGATCGTGGTTGGCGCGCTGCTGTCGGTCGGCGTGCCGGACATCGCGAACGACAGCGGTCCCTGGTGGGCGAGGGCGCTCGGTTTCTTCGCGCTGATCATGGCGGCGGTGAATATCTTCGGCGGCTTCCTGGTCACGCAGCGCATGCTGGCGATGTATACGAAGAAAAAGAAGTGACGCGGATGAACCTCGTTCTCATGCCTTTGTCCGTCACCCTGAGGTGCTTGCCGACGAAGTCGGCAAGCCTCGAAGGGCGACGGCCCGTATCGTCATCCTTCGAGGCTCGGCGGCTTCGCCGCCTCGCACCTCAGGATGACGTGCAAGGGGAGAACTCCCGATGACCGGCAACCTCGTCTCATTCCTCTATCTGATCGCGGGCGTGCTCTTCATTCTCGCCTTGCGCGGGCTGTCGAGTCCGGAAACCTCACGGCAGGGCAACTGGTTCGGCATGGCGGGCATGACGATTGCGGTCGTTACCACGCTCGCCGCATCGCCGCCCGCAGGTCCCATCGGCTGGGCGCTGGTGATCGGCGGGATCGCGGTCGGCGGCGCGATCGGTGCCTTCATCGCGCGCAAGATCGCGATGACGCAGATGCCGGAACTGGTCGCCGCTTTTCACTCGCTTGTTGGTCTTGCGGCCGTGCTCGTTGCGGCCGGCGCGCTTTACGCACCGGAGGCGTTCGGCATCGGAGCGCCGGGGGCGATCAAGGGTGCGACCCTCGTTGAGATGTCGCTGGGTGCCGCCATCGGCGCCATCACCTTCACCGGATCGGTGATCGCGTTTATGAAACTCTCCGGCCGCATGAGCGGCAAGCCGATCATTCTGCCCGCGCGGCACTTTGTGAACATCGCGCTCGCGGTATCGATTGTCGCCTGCATCGTGATGCTGGTCCGCACCGAGAGCCATACGCTGTTCTGGGTGCTGGTGGCGTTGTCGCTCTTGATCGGAGTCCTCATCATCGTGCCGATCGGCGGCGCCGACATGCCGGTCGTGATCTCGATGCTGAATTCCTATTCCGGCTGGGCGGCGGCCGGGATCGGCTTCACACTCTCCAACACCGCGCTCATCATCACGGGCGCGCTGGTCGGGTCGTCCGGCGCGATCCTGTCCTACATCATGTGCAAGGGTATGAACCGCAGTTTCATTTCGGTGATCCTTGGCGGGTTCGGCGGCGAGGTGGCGGCATCGGGCAAGGCGGAAACGCGGCCGGTGAAGCAGGGCTCGGCGGACGACGCGGCTTTCATCATGAAGAATTCTTCCAAGGTCATCATCGTGCCGGGTTACGGCATGGCGGTGGCGCAGGCCCAGCATGCGCTTCGCGAGATGGTCGACAAGCTGAAGGAAGAAGGCGTCGAGGTGAAATACGCGATCCACCCGGTCGCGGGCCGCATGCCCGGCCACATGAACGTGCTCTTGGCCGAGGCGAATGTGCCCTATGACGAAGTGTTCGAGCTTGAGGACATCAATTCGGAATTTGCGACCGCCGATGTGGCTTTCGTGATCGGCGCGAACGACGTGACCAATCCCGCGGCCAAGACCGACAAGACATCGCCGATCTACGGCATGCCGGTGCTGGACGTGGAGAAGGCCAAGACCGTGCTCTTCATCAAGCGCGGCATGGGCTCCGGCTATGCCGGCATCGAGAACGAGCTGTTCTTCCGCGACAACACCATGATGCTGTTCGCCGACGCGAAGAAGATGGTCGAGAACATCGTCAAGGGGCTTTGAGCGGGATCAGCGCTCAACTGCAATTGCCCAGGCACTTCATTAATTCGCCGTTCACCCGGTTCACACAAGCCGATTTCGTCATGTCGTTGCCAGAACTCATGCAAGAATTAGAATCGCGCGCCTGATTGTTGTAGCATGTCGAGCAGCTTCTCGGTCCGGCACCGGGCGGGCGGCATTTCCATCCGCCGGAATTGAAACAGGTGTGTCCGTCCGGACAAGAGTAAGTGATGTTCTGGGTGCCCTCACGCACCGTCGCGCAGGTCACCTTGGCCTGTCGCAGGAAGCCGAATTCGGCGGCTTCTGCTTGGGAGGTTTGACCGGTTTTCATCGAGAACGCTGTCGCCGGCTGCAGCAGTGGCCCAATTACCGCGGCTGTGAAGATCGCAAAAAAGAGAATGACGGGACGTGAGGCCGTAAGGCGCATGCGCATGGCAATCCCCCGCGGATCGTGTTTCCCCGCTTTCAGTCGCTCCCAGAACGCCAACAGTGAGGCCTACTATCCGGGATAACGCAATCTCTTTCTGCAATTTTGCCATGGTGTGCAGTTGGGAAATTGCACCACGGATAGAAGGAAGGTATCGGGTCGTTTATGGCGCAGTTGAAATCCATCGCGATTTTCGCACTCGTATTTTACGCGGGGCTGGTCGGGCTGCTGTATCTGTTGCAGCGCTCGCTGATGTATTTCCCCTATACGGTGCGCATCGAACCGGCGGCGGTGGGTTTCAACCAAGCGTCGGAAGAAATCCTGGAGACGCCCGATGGCGAGAAGCTCGTCGTCTGGCACGTTCCGCCTCAAGGCGAAAAGCCGGTGCTCCTTTATTTCCACGGTAATGGCGGATCGCTTGCGGGACGCGCGCAGAAATATGCGTTGCTAACAAAGGACGGACTTGGCCTCGTGGCGCTTTCCTATCGCGGTTATGGGGGTTCAACCGGATCGCCCAGTGAAACCGGGCTGATGACCGATGCGATGGCGGCCTATCAATTCGCTGTTTCGAAATACAAGGCCGAACGCATCGTTCTCTGGGGAGAGTCGCTTGGCACCGGTGTTGCGGTGGCGCTCGCGGCGAGCCATCCGGTTTTCAAGATCGTGCTGGAAGCGCCGTTCACCTCCGCCGCCGACATTGCCGCGTCGGTCTATCCGATCGTGCCGGTGCGATGGCTGATGAAGGACCAGTTCCGGTCGGAAGAGAAGATCGGAAACGTGAAGGCGCCGATCCTCGTGTTGCACGGCGCGCGCGATGGCGTCGTTCCGATCCGCTTCGGCGAGCGGTTGTACGAGAAGATCACGTCGCCCAAACGCTTCGTGCGCTTTCCGGAAGGCGGGCACGAATGGCTGGAGAAGTTCGGTTCGCTGGAAGTGGCGAGGAAGTTTATTGAGGAGTGAAACTATCGTCGTCCGGCCGAGCCGCGCAGCGGCGAGAGCCGGGACCGCTGTAGAGTTCGCTGAAATCGATCCCGGCTCGCGCTTGCCCGTGACGCGGGCTCGCTTGGCCGGGATGACGGGCCTTGCGTCAATTCAAATTGTACGTCGCGCCCGGCTGCCCGCCGACGCGCCGGAAGCCGGCCTGCGCGGGCTGGTAGTTCTGATTCAGGCCCAGAGCCTTGGCGAAGGAACCGGCCGCCTGATCGCGGTCGCCCAGCCGTTCATAGGCCATGCCGCGGCTGGTCCAGATTTCGACCGAGCGCGGTTCGCGCTCGACAGCCTCGTCGAAATCGCGGGCCGCGGTCTTGAAATCGTTGACCGCAAAATAGGAAAGCCCGCGCGCAAGCAGCGGCTCGGAGGCATTCCTCGATAAGCTCAAAGCTTTGCTGAAATCCTCGATGGCCTGCTTGTGCAGGCGCTGGCTCTGATAGACGAGCCCGCGATTGTGAAACGCCTGTGCATCGTCCGGTTTGAGCTGAACGGCCTTGTTGAAATCGGCGAGCGCCTGCTGGGGGTGACCCTGCGCGCGATGGATGTTCCCGCGCCCGACATAGGCGGCTGCATAGGTCGGGTCGAGCTGGATCGCGCGGTTGTAGTCGGCCATCGCGAGGTCTGGCCGCTTGATCTCGCGGTGAACGAGCGCGCGGTTGGCATAGGCCGGCGCGTAGCGGGGGTCGATCTGGACGGCGCGATTGAAGTCCGCGAGCGCCTCGTTGTAGCGCCCGGCGCTGCCGAGCACGGAGCCGCGCATGTTGTAGGCCTGCGGATCGTTCGGGTTGCGCTGGATGACTTCGGAGAGCGAGCGCAGATTGGTGGGTGAGGAGATCGCCTGCACCTCGTCGTCGTCGAGGCCCGAGACGCCCGGCACCATGGTCGAGCAGCCGCCGGCGACAAGGGCAAATGCGAGCATGGCCACGCGCCCGATGCCGGCTGCGTGACGCAGGCTGTAAGCGCTCCCCCGATCCCGATCCATTCGTTACTTCTTGCTTGCGGCTTGCGGCGAGTTTTGGGCTGCAGGCAGGCCCTGGAAATGCAAACGCGGGCAGATGGTTAATCTGCCCGCGCCTGAAATCAAGTTCGCTCTGCCTAGCGCGGGCCGCCGCGTCCGCCGCCGCCCATTCCACCGCCGCTGCGTTCGCCGCCACGGCCACCGGGGCCGCCGGCACCCGGGCCGCCGCGGCCCGGAATGATTTTCGGCTTCATCGGGATCAGGCCTTCGCGCTGCGCCTTCTTGCGGGCGAGCTTGCGGGCGCGGCGGATGGCTTCCGCCTTTTCGCGCGCCTTGCGCTCGGAGGGCTTTTCGTAGTGGCCGCGCAGCTTCATTTCGCGGAAGATGCCTTCGCGCTGCATCTTCTTCTTCAATGCCTTCAAAGCCTGATCGACATTATTGTCGCGAACGAGAACCTGCACGTGTTGCCTCTCAAAAATTCGGGTTGAACGGAGATCGGCGGATGGGCCGGTAGAGGTGGCGCCAATGCCGCCGAATTGCGCGGGAAGTACCAGAAGCCGGCCGCAAAGTCCACTAGGCCGCGCCGAATGCCGTTTCTCACCGGAAATGGCGGCGCGCAACCGCCGCCATTTCAAGGACGGAAGCCGAGGCTTACTTGACCTGAATCTTCGGGACTTCGATCTTGATCTCGGCTGTCTTGTTCGCGCCCGGGTACCAGCCAAACGCGTAAGCCATCGCCACAAACACTACTAACCCGCCCAGAATCAGCCCGAGCATTGCATTGCTACCACTGTTGTCGGCCATTGTACGTTCTCCTTGATCAGTTGTTGTGAGGTAGTTCGATCTTCGGCATCTCCGGGAGCGGGAAGCTCGCGGTGTCGAAAGATGTCGGGAACCAGCCAAATGCGTAGGCGGCGCCCGCGGTGATGATGGCAATCCCTGCAATCAATCCGAGGAAACTGAAGCCGCCATATTCCGGCTCGGCTTCGGGGCGTTTCCTGTGGCGAGCGAGAGGCTTCTTTTTCAGTGTCGATTTGGGCATGTTCGCCTCCTTCCCCCCTTGATTGCTTGAAAACCGTTGGGGGATCAGAAAGGTTCCGAGGGTTTTTCGAGGTCCATTCGTCTGTTCCGTCTCCCACCGGGTACATTCATGCGCATCACCGGCATCGCCGACATCGTCGTTCCGATCTCGTCCTCCATCCGCAACGCCTACATCGACTTCTCGACCATGACCGCGAGCGTGGTCGCGGTGTTCACCGATGTGAAAAAAGACGGGAAGCCGGTCGTGGGCTTCGGTTTCAATTCCAACGGCCGCTATGCGCAGCAGGCATTGCTGCGCGAACGCTTCATTCCACGGCTGCAATCGGCCGCGGCGATGGAAATCCAGGACGAGCGGGGCCTGATCGATCCGGCCAAGGCCTGGGCGGCGATGATGAAGAACGAAAAGCCGGGCGGCCATGGCGAACGTTCGGTCGCGGTCGGCGTGCTCGACATGGCGATCTGGGATGCCTTGTCCAAGGCGGAAGGCGTGCCGCTCTGGAAACTGCTCGCCGACCGCTACAACGACGGAAAATTCGACGAGGCGGCGTGGGTCTATGCCGCCGGCGGCTACTACTATCCGGGCGAAGACGTGAAATCGCTCACCGAGGAGATGAAACGCTATCTCGATCTTGGCTATTCGACCGTCAAAATGAAAATCGGCGGCGCCGATCTGAGCGCCGACCTGAAGCGCATCGAGGCGGTGCTGACCATTCTCGGCGGCAACGGCGACAGATTATGCGTCGATGTGAACGGCCGCTTCGATCTGCAAACCGCCATCGACTACGGCCGTGCAATCGAGCCGTTCAAGCTGCACTGGTACGAGGAACCGCTCGACCCGCTCGATTATCTGCTGCATGCGGCCCTCGCCACCGAATACATGCCGCCGCTCGCGACCGGCGAAAATCTCTTTTCGCATCAGGACGCGCGCAATCTGATCCGCCATGGCGGCCTGCGCCCGGACCGGGACTGGCTGCAATTCGATCCGGCGCTCTCCTACGGTCTCGTCGAATATCTGCGCACGCTGGATACGCTGCGCGCGCATGGCTGGTCGCCACGGCGTTGCGTGCCGCATGGAGGCCATCAGTTCGCATTGAACATCGCGGTTGGATTGGGTCTTGGCGGCAACGAATCCTATCCGCAGGTGTTCGCGCCGTTTGGCGGTTTCGCCGACAACACGCCGGTCAAGGACAGCCGCGTGAAGATGCCGGATATTCCGGGCGTCGGTTTCGAGGCGAAGAATGCACTCTATGCCGTGATGAAGCCGATGCTGGAGGCGGCTTGAGCGTTCGCTTTAGGAAGCGGCACGGCGGTGCAGATAGACGGCCACTGCCCCAAGAGCAACTACAACGAGCGGCATTATGTAAAAGGCAAGAATTTGGGTCGACGTCATTACCGCAACCCTCCAAGGATGTATCGAGCAAATATATGTAGGATAATTGCGGCAATAATCCAACCAGCGCTTCCGCTGAACAATGTCAACGTATTAATCGCTGCTCCAAAGCCTTGAGGACTATAGAACACAGCGGCGATGGGTGTGAGCAGGCCAATCGTGACGCAAGATGTAGCAACCGAGTTTAATGAAGTTGCCAGCAGCTTGGTGCGTTCGTTGTTGATGAGCTTTTTTTGACAAAAAGCCGCCTCCTTTTGGTGAGGCTATCGAATTATTGATTCGGTGTCTTTGGTAATTCGCGTCACATGCCCCATCTTGCGGCCCGCCCGCGCTTCGCCCTTGCCGTACAGATGCACGCAGGCGCCGGGTTCGGCGGCGAGTTTTTCCCAATCGTTCGCTTCCGCGCCGATCAGGTTGGTCATTTCCACGTTGCCCAGCCTGCGCGGCTTCGCGAGCGGCCAGCCCGCGACGGCGCGGATGTGCTGCTCGAACTGGCTCGCGGTCGCGCCATCCATCGTCCAGTGGCCGGAATTGTGCACACGCGGCGCGATTTCGTTCACGAGCAATTTCAGTTTTCCGCTTTCATCCAGCACGAACATTTCAACGGCGAGCACGCCGACATAATTCAGCGCCTCTGCGATCTTCGTGGCGATTACGATCGCCTGTCCGCCGAGCGCATCCGGCATTCGCGCGGGCACGCGCGATTTGTGCAGGATATGATCGCGGTGCAGGTTTTCTGTCGTGTCGAACGCGACGACCTTGCCGTCGCGGCCGCGCGCCGCCACAACCGATACTTCGCGCCGGAACGGCACGAACTGTTCGAGAATGGAAGGTGCAGAGCCAATCGAAGCGAACGCCGCTTCTGCCTCCTCCGCGCGCTTGATCGTGGCTTGCCCTTTTCCGTCATAGCCGAGGCGGCGTGTTTTCAGCACCGATGGCGTGCCGATTCCGGCAACCGCCTGTTTCAGCGTTGCAATGGAATCGACGGCCGCGAATTTCGGCGTTGCGATGCCGAGCCTGTTGACGAACGTTTTTTCGACGATGCGGTCCTGGGTCGTTTCCAGCACCGAAGGATCGGGAAACACGGGCTTTCGCGACCACAGGAATTTCGCGGTGGCGGCCGGAATATTTTCAAATTCGTAGGTCACGACATCCACGGCATCAGCGAATTTCGCGAGGGCCGCCTCATCCTCATAGGCAGCACAGGTTTGCGCGGCGGAAACATCGAAGGCGCAGGAATCCATTTCCGGCGCATAGATGTGGCACTTCAATCCAAGCTCGGCTGCGGCGAGCGCCAGCATCCGGCCAAGCTGTCCGCCGCCCAAAATTCCGATGGTCGCGCCGGGCGCAAGCACGGGAAGTTTTTTGTTCATGGATTTCAGCGGGGCCGCTTGCCCACGGAAGCGGTCTGCTTCGCGCGGAAAGCATCGAGGCGTTTGGCGATGGCCTTGTCTTCGAGCGCCAGCACGGCGGCGGCGAGCAGGGCCGCGTTCTTGGCACCCGGTTCGCCGATCGCAAGCGTCCCGACGGGAATGCCGGCAGGCATCTGCATGATGGAGAGGAGGCTATCGATGCCTTTCAGCGCCTTCGATTTCACCGGCACGCCGAACACCGGCAGCGGCGTCAGAGAGGCGGCCATGCCGGGCAGGTGCGCGGCACCCCCGGCGCCCGCGATCACCACCTTGAAGCCGTCGGCGCGGGCCGACTTCGCGAATCGGTAGAGCCGATCCGGCGTGCGGTGCGCCGAAACCACCAGCGCTTCGTAGCCGATCTTGAGCTGGTCGAGCATAAGCGCCGTCTGCCGCATGGTTGCCCAGTCGGATTTCGAGCCCATGATGATGGCGACGGGGCGCTTTCGCGCGGGCATTGAACAAAACCTCTGGCGCAGGAAAGCGCCGGATTATAGAGCATGATCCCGAAAAGTGGAGACCGGTTTTCGGAAAAGATCATGCTTAAACAAGAATCTAAACCATGATCGTTCTGTTTGAACGCATCATGGTTTAGAGGTGGAAGGGTTGCTTGCAAGCGGATCGGGGCAGGGCGGTTAAGATGGCGGAGAAGCCGCAGGGCGTATCGCGAAAACGCACCGAAGCCGGAAGGCCGGCGAGGGGCCGCGCCTCGAATCGCGAGCGTGCAACCCAGGCCGAGAAGCCCGCGGCATCCACCCCGAAATCGCGCTCGCTCCCGATGCGCCTCGCCGCCGAAGTGGAAGCGTTGCGCCAAGAGCTGAAACAGGCCCGTGCACTCGTCGCCGAACTTGAGACGCGGGTCGATGAAGACCCGCTCACCGGGCTGCTGAACCGGCGCGGCTTTGAGCGGACGCTGGAGCGCTCGCTTGCGTTCGTGCGCCGCTACGATGCGACGGCAGCACTCCTCTATCTCGATCTCGACGGGTTCAAACCCATCAACGATCAGTACGGACACGCGGCCGGCGACTGGGTGCTCGGCCGCGTCGGGCGGCTGATTGCGGGCAATGTGCGGGCCTCGGATTTCGTCGCGCGCGTCGGGGGCGACGAACTTGCGGTGCTGCTCTGGAATGTGAGCGAGACGAAGGCCGAGGAAAAAGCGCGGCAGCTTGAGGACATGATCGAGGGTGAAACATTCACCCAAGGAAAGAAAAACCTGAAGCTCGGTTTATCCGTCGGCATGACCATGCTTACCACCGAAGACACGGTCGAGACGTCGCTCGCGCGCGCCGATACCGCCATGTACGCGCGGAAGAAGGCGCGCAAGAACGGCAAGGCGTCATCCTGAGGTGCGAGCGAAGCGAGCCTCGAAGGATGGCGCCCGCGTCTGTCATCCTTCGAGGCTCGGCGCAGACGCGCCTCGCACCTCAGGATGACGTTCTATAATCAACGCAAAAACGGCGCCATCCCGGCGCGCGCGAGTTCATCCGCACGTTCGTTTTCCGCATGCCCGACATGGCTCTTCAGCCAGTGCCAGCTCACCGTATGCTTCTTCGCCGCCGTGTCGAGACGCTGCCAGAGTTCGGCGTTCTTCACCGGCTTCTTGTCGGCGGTCTTCCAGCCGTTTTTCTTCCAGTTGTGGATCCACGCAGTGATCCCGCTGCGCACATACTGGCTGTCGGTATAGACATCCGCATGCGCGCCATCCGGCAAGGACTCCAGCGCGGAAATCACTGCCAGCAATTCCATGCGGTTGTTCGTCGTGGCGGCGTCGCCGCCGCTCATCTCCCAGGTTTTTCCATCCTGACGAAACAAGGCTCCCCACCCGCCGGGGCCGGGATTGCCGGAGCAGGCGCCGTCCGTCCAGATTTCAAGCTTGCTCATGCGCGGCTTCTTTTTTCATCCCTCCCCCTGAAGGGGGAGGGAAAGCAAGTGCGGGATGAATCGTCATGCCGCCAGTCCGTAATCGCGCGCATGTTCGATGCGCTGGTGAAAGCGCAGCTTGCGCAGATATTCCAGCGGGTCCTTCGGCCGCACGAGCGCGCCGGGCGGCACGTCGAGCCAGTCGACGAGCCTTGTCAGCAAAAAGCGCAGGGCGGCGCTGCGGGCAAGCAGCGGAAGTGCGTTCAGTTCATCCACGGACATTTTCCGTTCGGCGTTATAGGCGGATAGAAGCGCCTTGCCCTTGGTGACGTTGTAGGAGCCGTCCGCCTCGAAGCACCAGGCGTTCAGGCAGATCGCGAGATCGTAGGCCATCACGTCGTTGCAGGCGAAATAGAAATCGATCACGCCGGACAGCCTGTCGCCGATGAAGAATACGTTATCCGGAAAAAGATCGGCATGGATGACGCCGCGCGGGAGCGTGCCCGGCCAGGCGCTCGCGAGATGATGAAGCTCGTCGCCGACAATCTTCGACAATCCGTCGAACACCGTATTGGCGCGCAGGCCCGCGCTGTCGGCGAGCTTGCGCCAGCCCGCGGGACCAAGCGCGTTCTTGCGTTCGATGCTGAAATCGGCGGCGGCCAGATGAAACTGCGCCAGCACTTTTCCCAGTGCGGCACAGTGCGCCACTTGCGGCTTGCGGACCCACACGCCGTCGAGAAATGTGATGATCGCGGCAGGCCTGCCCGAAAGTTCGCCGAGGGCCACGCCTTTTTTATTCTTCACCGGCAGCGGACAATTGATGCCCTTGCGCGCAAGATGCTCCATCAGCCCGAGAAAAAACGGCAGGTCCGCGCGCGCCACGCGTTTCTCGTAGAGCGTCAGGATGTAATAGCCGGCCTTGGTATGCAGCAGGAAATTTGAATTCTCCACGCCTTCGGCGATGCCCTTGAACGAGAGCAGTTCGCCCAGATCGTAATTTAAGAGGAACGCGCCAAGCTCGTCCTCGCTGACGTCGGTATAGACGGCCACAAAACTTATTCCGCTGCGTAGATTGCGGGACGATAACGCGGCTTCGGAATCGGCAAGCCCTTATCCTTGGCCGTTTCGAGCCAGGCCTTCATCGCCACTTCCAGTTCATGCAAGGCTTCCTCCGGCGTATCGGCGAGTGCGGAGCAAGATTTCAAGTCGGGGGCGTCTGCCACCCAAGACTTGTCTTCATCCGACCAGAACAGATTGATGTGAAGCTTCATCATGCGATACAGACCTGCATCGAGTTTCTCCCAACATATTCCTTATTCACCTCCCCCTGAAAGGGGAGGTCGATTTCTCCCGCAAAGCGGGAGAAATCGGGAAGGGGGTCCGATCAGCGAGAATGCCCCTCCCCGAACCGCCTTCGGCGGTTCGACCCTCCCCTTTTAGGGGAGGGTGAAAATTCACTCCGCCGCGTCTTCGCGCAGTTCGCGGGGTAGCGGAAAGAACACGCTCTCTTCCGCGGTCGAAACGGTGTCGACCTCGATTGCATAACGCTGGGCAAACGCATCGATGATTTCCTCGACCAGCACTTCAGGCGCCGACGCGCCCGCGGTGATGGCGAGGCTTTTGATGGCGCCGAACCGCGACCAGTCGATTTCCTCTGCACCCTGCACAAGGGCTGTCGCGCGGCAACCCGAGCGCTCCGCGACCTCGCGCAGCCGCTGCGAGTTGGAGCTGTTGGGTGCGCCGACCACGATCATCGCTTCCACCTTCGGCGCGGTGCGCTTCACCGCTTCCTGCCGGTTGGTGGTGGCGTAGCAGATGTCCTCCTTGTGCGGACCGACGATCGCCGGGAAACGCTCGCGCAGAATCGCGACGATTTCCGCGGTATCATCCACCGAAAGCGTCGTCTGTGTCACATAGGAAAGGGAATTGGCATCCCGCGGCTGGAAGTGGCGCGCGTCCTGCGGCGTTTCGATCAGCGTCACGGCGCCGGCGGGCAGCTGTCCCATCGTGCCGATCACTTCGGGGTGGTTGCGATGGCCGACAAGCACGATTTGGCGCCCGCGCTTGAAATGCACCATCGCCTCGCGATGCACTTTCGTCACCAGCGGACAGGTGGCGTCAATGGCGAACAGGTTGCGCCGCCCGGCTTCGGCCGGCACCGCCTTCGGCACGCCATGCGCGGAGAAGATCACCGGCCGGTCGCCGTCCGGAACCTCGGTCAGTTCCTCGACGAACACGGCACCTTTCCGCCGCAGGCTCTCGACCACGTATTTGTTGTGAACGATCTCGTGCCGCACATAGACCGGCGCCCCGTATTTCACGAGCGCCCGTTCCACCGCATCGATTGCCCGCACCACGCCGGCGCAAAAGCCGCGCGGGGCGCATAAAAAGATGCGGAGAGGCGGTTTTTCGGGATGCATTGCGTGCTCGGCCATAATTTGCTTCTCAGGCTTTCTACCCCTATATAGCCCCCAACCCCGGTCAATTTAAGAACAACCGAGGCTCCGTCCGATAGGGCGGCGGAGCGCGAAAACCCGTATCTGTTCGCCAAAGAGGCCCCTTATGACTGCTGCACCCCTGATGCCCAAGGCCACCGCCGTATGGCTCGTGGAAAACACCTCGCTTTCATTCGATCAGATTGCCGATTTCTGCAAGCTGCACCCGCTTGAGGTGAAGGGCATTGCCGACGGCGAGGTGGCGCAGGGCATCAAGGGCATGGACCCGATCACCACCGGGCAGCTCACGCGCGAAGAGATCGCGAAGGCCGAGGCCGATCCGACCCACCGGCTTCAGATCGTCGAGAGCCGCCGCGTGCCGATCCCGGAGGCGAAGCCGAAGAAGGGGCCGCGCTATACCCCCGTCTCCAAGCGGCAGGACCGTCCGAACGCCATCCTCTGGCTCGTGCGCAATCACCCGGAGCTGAAAGACAGCCAGATCATGCGGCTTGTCGGCACGACCAAGTCGACGATCCAGTCCGTGCGCGACCGCTCGCACTGGAATTCGCAGCAGTTGGCGCCGATGGATCCGGTGACGCTGGGCCTCGCCTCGCAGATCGACCTCGATCACGAAGTGCGCCGCGCCTCCAAGGAAAAGCCGGCACCCGCGCAAACCGAGTCGACCCTGCTTCCGGCATCGGAAACCACCATCGCCCGCAAGGAACCCGAGCCGCAGCTCTCGACTGAGCCTCCCAAGCGCGAGCGCGAGACGCCGATCGACGTGGACTCGGTGTTCGCCAAGCTCGGTGGCGGCCGCAAGAGCGAGTAATTTTCCGAACCTATCGGTCCAAGAAGCATATTCTTTCAGTTTAACTCATGCTGGACCCCGGCTCGGACGGCTTCGCCGTCCGTCCGGGGAACGTCATTTCAACCAAAATTATTTCAACTGCTCGTCTTCCACTGGCACCGTGTAATTCAGCGCGAGGCGTCCGCCGTCGGCGTGGATGGTTTCGCCGGTGATGTAGCTTGCCTCGTCGGAGGCAAGGAACACCGCGACCGAGGCGACTTCCTCCGGTTCGCCAATCCTGCCCAAGGGTGTGCGCGCGAGCAGCAGCCGTCTTGCCTCGCGGTCCTTGGCAACGCTGCTCAGCATTTCCGTCATGATCGAGCCGGGGCCGATCGCGTTGACGCGAATCCCGTAGGGCGCCAGCGCCAGCGCCATCGAGCGCGTGAGCTGCTGGATGCCGCCCTTGGACGTTGAATAGGCGACATGGTTCGGAATCGCGACCGTCGCGTTGATCGACGACATGTTGACGATGGCGCCCGGCTTCTTGCCTGTCTTCACCTGCGCGACCATTTTCCTCGCCGCGGCCTGGCCGAGCAGGAAACTTCCCTTCACGTTGACGCGCATCACGCGGTCGAATTCGGATTCCTTCAGTTCGAGGAAATCCGCCGCCGAATTGATGCCCGCGTTGTTGATGGCGATATCGACATCGCCACCGAACATCTTGCATGCGATGTCGATCAGGTTTTGGACTTCATTGCTGGAGCCGACATCGCAGCGGACGAAATAGGCATTGCCGCCCAGATGCTTCGCCGCGATGGCGCCCGCCGTCTCGTCGATGTCGGCGAGCACGACCTTGGCGCCTTCCTCGATGAAACGCTTTGCGATGGCGAGGCCAATGCCGCGCGCGGCACCGGTGACGATGGCGACTTTATTTTCCAGGCGGGGCATCAGATCCCCAACCCTCGCCCTCTCAGCGCCGTCGCAATCTCATCCAGAATCGCCGGATCGTCGATGGTCGCCGGCATGTTCCAGGCATCCCTGTCGGCGATCTTCTTCATCGTGCCGCGCAGGATTTTGCCGGAGCGGGTTTTCGGCAGGCGGCTCACGGTGATCGCCACCTTGAAGGCCGCGACCGGTCCGATCTTTTCGCGCACCAGCGCCACGACTTCCTTCTCGATTTCGGACGGATGCCGGTTCACGCCCGTCTTCAGCACGATGAACCCGCACGGCACTTCGCCCTTGAGTTCGTCCTTGATGCCGACGACGGCGCATTCGGCGACGTCCGGGTGCGCGGAAAGAATTTCCTCCATGCCGCCGGTCGAGAGCCGGTGTCCGGCCACATTGATGATGTCGTCGGTGCGGCTCATGATGAAGACGTACCCATCCTCGTCGCGGAAGCCGGCGTCGGCGGTTTTGTAATAGCCGGGAAACTCGGCGAGGTAGCTTTCGTGGAAGCGATCGTCCTGCTGCCACAGGGTCGGCAGACAGGAAGGCGGCAGCGGAAGCTTCACCGCGATCGAGCCCATCTTGCCGGGACCGACGGGTTTGCCGTTTTCATCCAGAATGTCGATGTCGTAACCGGGCATCGGCACGGAGGATGAGCCATATTTCACCGTCATCTGCCCGAGACCGACCGGATTGCCGGCGATGGTCCAGCCGGTTTCGGTCTGCCACCAGTGATCGATCACCGGCACTTTCAGGATTTTTTCCGCCCACTGGATCGTGTCCGGGTCGGCGCGCTCGCCCGCGAGAAAGAGCGTGCGGAATTTCGACAGGTCGTGGCCCGCAAGCATCTTTGCGTTCGGATCTTCCTTCTTGATCGCACGGAACGCGGTCGGCGCTGTAAAGAGCGCGGCGACGCCATGCTCCGCGCAGACGCGCCAGAACGCGCCCGCGTCCGGCGTGCCGACCGGCTTTCCCTCGTACAGGATCGACGTGCAGCCGGTGAACAGCGGCGCATAGACAATGTAGGAGTGTCCGACCACCCAGCCGATGTCGGACGCGGCCCAGAACACTTCGCCCGGCTCGATGCCGTAGATGTTCTTCATGGACCAGTGCAGCGCGACCATGTGGCCGCCATTGTCGCGCACGACGCCTTTCGGGATGCCGGTCGTGCCGGATGTGTAGAGAATGTAGAGCGGGTCGGTGGCGAGAAGCGGCACGCAGTCCGCGGTCTTTCCGTCGCGGCGTGCCGCGGCGAGCAGCGCTCCCCAGTCATGATCGCGGCCCGTGATCATCGAGGCCTCAAGCTGCGGGCGCTGTAACAGCAGCACGTCCTGCGGCTTGTGCGTGGAAAGCTTGATCGCCTCATCGAGCAGCGGCTTGTAGGGGATGACGCGCGCGACTTCGATGCCGCAGGAAGCGGTGAGGATCATTTTCGGCTTGGCGTCGTCGATGCGGGTGGCGAGCTCCTTCGCGGCAAAGCCGCCGAACACCACGGAATGAATGGCACCGATGCGGGCGCAGGCATACATCGCGAACAGCGCTTCCGGTACCATCGGCATGTAGAGGATGACGCGGTCGCCCCTCCCGACGCCGAAATCCTTCAGCATCGCGGCGAGGGTTGTGACCTCCGCCTGCAGTTCGGCATAGGTGAAGGCGCGCTTGGTGCCGGTGACCGGGCTGTCATAGATGATCGCGTTCTGCGCGCCGCGGCCGGCTTTCACATGACGGTCGATCGCGTTGTAGCAGGTGTTGCAGACCGCATCGGGAAACCAGCGGCCATAGACGCCGGCATCCTTGTCGAAAATTTTCTTCGGCGCCTCGACCCAGTCGATGGATTTCGCGGCCTCCGCCCAGAAGCCCTCCGGGTCCCGCTTCCAGCCCGCATAGACCTCGGGATAGCGGCTGCCCGCTTTGCTATCCATCACGTTCGCTCCCATGCGCTTGGTTTTTGTTTTCTGCGTTCATTTTTCCGGTTCCTCGGCGGGTTGGCAAGCGGGATAAAGGTCTGGGTTGAGATGTGTGCTTGTTGCGCGCGAGACGGATGCGCTTTAGTGCATAAGAGCACGCCTTCCAGAGTCTTTCCCAGAATCGATCCAGTGCTCACCGATCCCCTGTTTTTCGTCACCGCGCTTGTTGCCGTTCTGTTTCTCGGCCTTGCCAAAGGCGGTTTTACAGGGGTCGGGCTGATCGCGACGCCGATGCTGTCGCTCTTGATCCCGCCCCTGCAGGCGGTGGCGATCGTTCTGCCGATTCTCATCCTGCAGGATGTGATGTCGGTCTGGGTCTACCGGCGCGACTGGGATGCGCGAAACCTGAAGATCATGCTGCCGGGCGCCGTGATCGGCGTCGGCGTGGCGTGGCTCTTCATGGCGAAGGTGCCGGAGGCAGCGGTGCGGCTCGCCATCGGCATCGTCACGCTCGCGTTCGTGTTGAACCAGTGGTTCGGCAAGAAGCCCGAGAAGGAACGCGGCAAGCCCAGCATCTGGCGCGGCGCGATCGCGGGCGGGTTGTCCGGCTTCACCAGTACGATCTCGCATGCCGGCGGGCCGCCGTATCAGATTTACATCATGCCGCAGCGGCTCGCGAAGATGACGTTTGTGGGCACGACGGCGATCTTCTTCGCGGTGGTCAACGCGGTGAAGATCGCGCCGGTGCTGGCACTCGGCCAGTTCACCTCGAAAAACCTGTTCACTTCGGCCGTGCTGTTGCCATTGGCGGCTGCCACGAACTATCTCGGCATCGTGCTCGTGCGGCGGATGCCATCCGAGCTGTTCTATCGCATCGTGTATCTGGTGATGTTCCTGCTCTCGCTGGAATTGATCAGGGGCGGCGCGATGGTCCTCATCGCAAAATAAATTCCCTCCCCCTGAAAGGGGAGGGTTGCCGACGCCGCCACGCGGCGAAGGCGGGTGGGTCTTTTTCGCAAGCGACCCCCACCCGCTCGGTCGCTTTGCTCCCCCGCCCTCCCCCTTTCAGGGGGAGGGATGAAGAGTGTCGCTTGAGGCGATGCAAAGACACCGCTAGCGTTCTCCTAACGACAAGAAACGTGCAGGGGGAGGGAACGCGTGGCCAGTGCGTATGACATCGACCTCGATAAGAACCCGGCCAACTTCCAGCCGCTGACGCCGCTCACGTTTCTGGAGCGCGCGGCTTCCGTCTTCCCCGCTCATCCGGCGATTGTTCACGGCGGGCGCACGACCAGCTATCGCGATTTCTACGCGCGGGCGCGCAGGCTTGGCTCTGCGCTGGCGAAGCACGGCATTTCGCGCGGGGACACGGTGGCCGCGATGCTCGCCAACACGCCGGCGATGCTGAAGGCGCATTACGGGGTGCCGATGACCGGCGGCGTCCTGAACACGCTCAACACGCGCCTCGACGCGCCGATCATCGCTTTCTGCCTCGATCACGGCGAAGCGAAAGTGGTGATCACCGACCGGGAATTTTCCAAAACGATGAAGGCAGCCCTTGCGCTCTGCAGGACGAAGCCGCTCGTAATCGATTATGACGACCCGGAATTCACGGGCGAAGGCGAGCGCATCGGCTCTATTGAATACGAGGATTTCATCGCGCAGGGCGATCCGGCGTTCGCATGGAAAATGCCGGACGACGAATGGGATGCGATCTCGCTGAACTACACATCGGGCACCACCGGCGACCCGAAAGGCGTGGTCTATCACCATCGCGGTGCGGCGCTGCTTGCCATCGGCAACATCGTCACCTGCGGCATGCGGAAGAATCCGGTCTATCTCTGGACGCTGCCGATGTTTCATTGCAACGGCTGGTGCTTCCCTTGGTCGATCTCCGCTGTCACCGGCACCCATGTCTGCCTGCGGCAGGTGCGGGCCAAGCAGATGTTCGATCTCATTTTGAAGCACGGCGTCACGCATCTTTGCGGCGCGCCCATCGTGATGGCGACGCTCCTGAACGCGCCGGACAACGAGAAGAAGCCGCTTCCGCATGTGGTGGAGTTTTTCACCGCCGCCGCGCCGCCGCCCGAGGCGGTGCTGGCGGCGATGAAGAATGCCGGCTTCAACGTCACGCATCTTTACGGCCTGACCGAAACCTATGGGCCTGCGGTCGTGAACGACTGGCATTCGGCGTGGGATTTGCTGCCGTCCGGCGAGCAGGCGGTTCATAAGGCAAGACAAGGCGTGCGCTACGTGCCGCTGGAGGCGCTCGACGTCATTGACCCGCAAACGATGCAGCCGGTGCCGCGCGACGGCGAGACGCTGGGCGAAGTGATGTTCCGCGGCAATGTCGTGATGAAAGGTTATCTGAAAAATCCGAAAGCCACGCAGCGGGCATTTGAAGGCGGCTGGTTTCATTCCGGCGATCTCGGCGTCGTTCATCCCGATGGCTACGTCCAGCTCAAGGACCGCTCCAAGGACATCATCATTTCGGGCGGCGAGAATATTTCGTCCATCGAAGTGGAAGATGCGCTTTACAAGCACCCCGCCGTCGCGGTCGCAGCCGTTGTCGCGCGGCCGGACGACAAATGGGGGGAGACGCCTTGCGCGTTCATCGAACTGCGCCCCGGAAAATCGGCGACGCCGGACGAAATCATCGAGCACTGCCGCAAGAATCTCGCGCGCTTCAAATGCCCGCGGCATGTGGTGTTTACGGAACTGCCGAAGACCTCGACCGGCAAGATTCAGAAATTTAAATTGCGCGAGATGGCGAAGGGGATTTGACGGACGAAGCGTTCAAACTTTTATCCGACGCAGGTTCTTTGCGATCAATGAAAAATAAAATCGCCGTGGCCCGGACATAGGCGAGTGAAGCGACGCCGTCCTTCGGACGGTTATGTCCGGTCATCCACGTCTTCCTTGTCATCGTCCGCGAAAGCGGACGCTCCAGTAATCATGGAGAACGGGTTTACTGGATCGCCCGGCAAGCTTGCGCAGCCTGCCTAAAGTTCGCTGCGATGACAAAAATACGGCTATTCGCATTTGCTGAATCGAAAGCGGCGTATTCGCGCTAAGTTCGCATAACCTTATCCCCTCCCTCCGCAGGCATTTTAAAATCCACCCGTCTCGATCCAGATAAGGGGCGCATGCGCAGCGTTCTCATGTGCGGATCGGGAGCGGTGGCCTTGCCGCGCGACGTAACGCATCGCGCAGCATTGCGGCCCAAGCCGTTCGTGCCCGCTGCAACGACCTTGCAGCACAGGCATCCGGGTCTGGCGCTTCCCGTGGGCCCAACCACGGTCGCGCCGGTGTGGTGCCGGCAGCGGTGGATAGAGCAGGGGTCCGTTCGTAGCGGATTCGGTTAGTCCACCGGGGTTCGGACGGAGCAAGCC